>Ga0114975_10000008_pt1 | contig 145262 bp, 135 predicted proteins | sample S_130626_EF_Meta_FD_87031 | JGI IMG/M metagenome (GOLD analysis project Ga0114975, IMG submission 87031) | Freshwater microbial communities from Lake Simoncouche, Canada to study carbon cycling - S_130626_EF_MetaG | ecosystem: Environmental > Aquatic > Freshwater > Lake | place: Lake...
AGGTTATCGACCACCAGCACCACAAACCCAAGTGCCGAAAATCATCCACAATCAACCCATCATGATCCAATGATAAGATATGAATACTCTCTTTAATCGTGGTACTAAATTAACATCAGTTCAGACACAAAATAAATCCTAAAAATAAAGTTTTAATCCTTAAATATTTAAAGCGATATTTGCCTCACATTCAAGTATTCCAATTTAAAAGCGAATTACCTTATAGGGGAATCAGAAAAATCAGATTGTGATTAATAATCCATAGTCAAACATGGTAATCCCAACGGCCTCACCTACCCTGTAACAGATTTGAACAAGGTAGGTTAATCTGAAAATGTAATTACTACAATTGCACATCGGATTTTTTTAAACCAAATGATTATGTTTGGGAAACTAACCATGGTTCAACTTTTCAGAATAAGCGTATAAAAAGCCAGTTATGACAAATGTGAAATGAATACCAATCATCCATGCCAAATTCTCTTTACTAGCGGTGCCAATCTCTAAAAAAGCTGCCAATAAATTAATGCCAGATAATGCAATAATTGAACCAATTAATTTAATTTTTAATCCTGCAAAATCAACTGACCCCATCCATTTTGGTCTATCTTCGCTTTCCTTTGCAATTCCAATAACAGAAACAAAATTCTCATAACCAGAAAAAATAACCAATATAAGTAAATTAGCTAAAAGTGTTTTATCAACCAAGGCTAAGATCCCAGTTATAAACTCTGAATCCTGCGCTTCCCAAAATATCGTTATGAAGTGAACTAATTCTTGTGCAAATTTAGCTGCTAATACTAATAAAGACAGCACTAGTCCACCATAAAAAATTGCTAGAATCCAACGGCTATTAAAAATAATCTTCTCAAGAAAAACTTCAAATGTATGCCAATTCATTACATAAACCTTATTATTTAAAGCATTAAAAAATTTATAATATCAGTATAGTACAAACGAAATACTCATAATTTTTACATTTTATTATCAATTTCTTTTGTTATAAATTTTTCAACTGGATCAAGTGATATTGTATCTTTAACATTTTTCAAATTGATAAGGTCTATAGAATGTTGATACTGTAAGGGTTGGAATTAAATTATGTGCTCAATCGAAAAATTATTATATTTTCAACACAAATCCAACACTCAAGCATTTCTCATTCAGTACGATGGACATTTCATATCAAACTATTCAAACTCTAATTAAGTTAAAGATCTGCTAAGTAAATAACTAACTACATTACCAATTGTTATTAATTTGCTCAGTAGTCTTTAGGCCAAAAACCTAACTACAACTTGGAGGTGTTTATGAAAAAGTATCATTTTTTTGATGAAGATAATGAGTATTTTGAAGACTATATTAATTCAGTAAAATATGAGCTCTTAAAAGATCGTTTAATTTGGCAATGTCAAATTCGAAAAAAAATTCATCTTAATTATCAGTACTTCGATGATGACAATGATTTTTTCATAGAGTCTAATTTTACTTAGTATTACTTTTTGGCCTACTCAGCACGATTCGAACGTGCGAACTTGGGCTTCTTAGACCGTAAATCTAAACTCTATTCGTGAATAACTATCGAGTCGACAGTTAATTCTACGAAACGACTCTGTAAAAAAGCATCTGATATTAACTGTAGATTTGATTTAATCAAGACTTCAAGTGCGAGGTTGCTGATATTTCCCTTGAAATGAGTAACAAAGATGGCTCTCCGTTGATCAAGTAAGCCTGTACAAAGTCATCGTCTTTACTAATAACGATTCGACCTTGGGAGACTGCAAATTCAGTTAACTCTTTATCTAAAGTAAGATTCTTTTTTGGCAAATCTAATGTATGAAGCGCATCATGTCCTGCTTCATTTAACCAAATAACAAACTTCTTTGGTAATTGGGCATCAACAATAAATTTCATGCGGCGATGCGTTCGACTCTTTTAATATGAGTTAATCGAGCAGCATAGGCCAAGGCAGCCAAAACATCTTCACGATGAAGATCCTCGTAGTCGCCTAAGATATCTTCAATAGTCATGCCACTTGCTAACCATTCGAGAATGCCTTCGACAGGATATCTCATACCTCGAATACAAGGCTTCCCATGACAAACTGCAGGATCAATTGTGATTAAACTTGCCATTACATTTCCTAGATAGTTTATTTGTCTATGCTATTGACTTTAAACCCATTCAATTAATAATTGTAGGTTTATGGTTTTTGAAATCCTAATTTGGCCTGCCCAGCACGATTCGAACGTGCGACCTACGGCTTAGAAGGCGCGAAAATCTATTTAGAACAATAACTTAACAATGTCGTACAGTTTCTTAAATTTGGTTTTGGATATGCGGCTTGAACTGTGGAATCTAGTGGAGTTGAGGGGTTTATAAGAGGCATCTGCAGAGGGTTGAGTGGATATCAGCGTCTAGTTACTGTACGCTTGTGGTTCACGTTTTATTTAGACATTTGAATATTTGGAAAAACTAAATCATTAGCCTCATCGCTGAACTCTGACATAAATCTAAAATAATCTTACCACTTTGATTTGCTTGAGCTAACATTGCGGTGCTCGCTTGTTGCATTATTTGCTGTTTTGTGATATTAGCAGTTGCCTGAGCATAATCCGTACTTGTAATCGTTGAATTTGCTGCTTCAATATTTGCAGATGTTGCAATTAGATTCTGGGACTGATATCCAAGGGCATTCATTTGTGCCCCAATCGCTCCTCTTTGAGAGGAAATATAATCCACTGCATTATCAATACTTGTACTTAAATTATTAAAACTACTATTCCAACTGGTGTTGGTAGTTGTTGCATCATATCCAACCAGTGTTGCGACTGTTGAACCTACAGTAGTCATTTCATTTACGGTTCCACTACTATTGGTTTGAATATTGAGGCCACTCACTGAAGTTGTATCTGACGTAGATGCACCAACTTGAATTGTTTGTGGTGCATCTCCATTAGTAGTTGTGGTTGTAGTAGTTGAAGTTGTCTGTGAAGAAGCTGCTGTGATGGTTATAGAGTTACTGTTCGCTGTTATAGCTGTCTGAATTTGGCTTGCACTTAATGTATTACTTGAAAGATTTATCGCAATACCATTAGAAAAATTTATCGCAGATTGATTATTAGTAAGCGTTTGGGTATCGATTAAATTATTATTAGCATCTTTTAATTGGACACTATAAGAAGACGCGCCACCAGTCACAGAAAAACTTTTACCCGTTAAGTAATTTAAAAAAATGGAGTTTCTAACTGGAGAGCCAACCCTTGTATCAAGTGTACTTAATGTCACATTTATAGTTCCACCATTAATATTAAAAGTCAATGTTTGCGGTGTTGTTGAAGAAACTAACCCAGTTAAGGTTGCGCTAGATGATGAAGCACTGGGTCCGGACATGTTGATTACTGCAGGGATAAAAGTCCCACTAGTTTGTGTAACGCTTCCAAAGGAGTAAGTGCCAGTTCCTACACCACTAGAGGCAATAGATAAATAATCCATTTTTACCCCACCAAACATGTTCCCATCAGTTAAGGCGCTAGTAAAGGAAAGGCCAGCTCCAGGAGTTACTGTTTGAGCTCCGCCACTGCTAGTGGATGATAATAAAGTATAAGTTCCTGCAGCAGCTGAAGTACCCCCAGTTGAGGGAGAGACACTTAAAATTGATAGTCCAGTACCACCTAAATTAGTTGTATTACTGGCAACTGCAGATGCAGGAGTTGTAGTGGTCGTAGTTGTTGTAATTGAAGATGTATGAGCAACTTGCGTTGCCAATAAATTATTTCCGTTATAACTTGAACTAACAGCTAGGTTATTTAGGGTGTTATTGAGGTTGTTAACCTCTGTGGCAATATTCATTTTCTGAGGGCCGCTTAATGAATCATTTTTACCCTCTGTAGCTAGTTGCTTCAGTCTTAATAAAATGTCTTGAGCATGTGACAGACCGATATCCATAGTTTGTAACTCATTGATTACTTGTGTTACGTTATGGTTGGCCTGAGCTATAGCATTCTGTTGACCCAATAAAGACTTTGAAATAGCCAATCCAGAAGCATCATCCCTAGAACTATTTATCCTTAAACCTGATGATAGTTGAGCAACTGCAGACGCCATTAACCCTTGAGATCGACTCAATGAATTTTGGGCAAACAGACTTGCCATATTGGTGTTAATAGATAAGCTCATCATCCTCAAGTTATAGGTTTACCTGATGGATTACGGATATAAATGAGTATTTTTGGTTTTAGATTACAGAATGCAACAAGAATAATTAATTATTACTTGATATAACAATAATTAATTAATATTGATATTAGATATCAAACGGTATCCCTCATTCCACATGGAGTAAATAGACGAACTTTCCAAACCAATCGATTCTAATTTTTGATTAAGCCTAAAAATATAAACACTGAGTTTTCTTTTGTTAGGGGCGGTAAAGTCAAGACCTAATATCTCTAATAATTGCCAATAAGGTAATTTTTGACCCTCTGCTTGAATCATAGCTTGCAATATTTTAGCTTCTGATTTATTTAATAAAGTATTTTTATGACTGCAACTAAGCCTTAGAGTATCAACATTAAGTTTTGCAACATTTTCACTATTAATAGTGTTCAGGATTCTTTTCTTAAAATTTGTAATAGCAGCCAACAATTCATCAGAAGAAAAAGGCTTTGGCAAATAAAGATCTGCTCCACTCTGTAAGCCTTTTAATCTATCCAATGCTTCGGATCTAACGGTCAACATAATAATAAATAGATTACTATGACTTTTTCGATATCTTTTGGCAATTTCTAGGCCATCCTCATCAGGTAAATTAAGATCTAAAACCAAAATATCTAGAGAGTGATTGAGTGCATGTCTATCCAGTTGTTCTGCATTACCAAACCCGAAAATTTCATGATCATTTGAGCTTAATTCATCAACCATCAGTTCACGTAATGAACGATGATCCTCTACAATTCCTATCTTGATAGATTTATTGATCATATTGGTGATAATAGTACTAATTAATGATCAAAAATTACAAAATGCAACAACATGAAATTCACTATCGTAATTTAGGTATGCCGATACGAAAGATTACATCATTATCGTTTGTATGATATTCAACATAGATATCTAATAAATCACCTAAATTTTTCACAATGTATAAACCCAGACCTGACCCGCTCTTTTGGAATGCCTTAGGCGAACGATAATATTTGTTGAAAATTTGCTGAGGATCAGGCACTCCAATTTCCCCTATTGTATTTTTAACAGTAACAACTACATATTGAATTTGGTCACGAAGTTCTTGTTTTATAGAAATTTGAATTGGTTGTGTTGCATCTCCATATTTAATAGCATTATCCAATATATTTTTAAGAATTATTCGCAAAATTTGTTCATCCGTATGAATCTCCAGATTGCTAGACTTGTTCCATTCAAAGATGTCGGGATTATCATAAAATTTAATCACATTAGTGACTAAATGATTAATCTCGATAATTTCTTCATTGAGTTTTAATTGATCAGATTCAAATTTTTGAGTCAGTACAACACGCTCTAATAATTGATTCATTTCAATTAAAGTTTCTTCAATATATTTAAAGTTTTTTGACCATTTATCTTTTGAAGACATCGACAATCGAAGAACAGAAAGTGAAGTTTTGAGTTCATGGGTTAACATTGACAAAAAGTTATCACGCTCTATCCGCTTTTGTTGCTCAGCATCAGCATAATTTTTTAGAGTGGTAATTTGTATTAAATCTTTTTCGCTCGCAACTCTTTGGCGATGTTGCAATACAAGAAGAAATATTAGTCCAGTAATGCCACCGTATGCCAAGCCTATAAATGGTGAGATACGAGTTGCAGGTAAATAACCTAGACTCGGTAAGGTTGTAATAACGCCAATTATAAAAATGCTAATAAAGAGGATGAACATTTGTATTTTGGATAAAGCTCCTTTGTGTTCTTTTTTCCAATCAATACCCAAAAGGGGTATTAGTAAAAATGAAATAGCTATCAGGTTCAATATTTGCATATTAAAATGCAAAGCTATTCCAATATAATCAAAAATTAAAAGTAAAAATATCACTGGATAACATAAAAAAATAATTTGATACAAATATATGAGCCATTTCTTTACTGCATAATCCCCAATAAACCTATAGATAAAAAAGGCATTAATTAAACCAAATATCACGATATTGAAGTTAAATGCTAAATCGAGTGTCAAAGGATTAACGCTAGGAAAAACCAATCGATGAATTCCAATATGAAAAATAACAAGCAATAAAGAAGACAGTTGCTTTAACAAAAATACTGCATACAGTGATTCACGTTTTTTAATCCAACTTAGTAGTGGAATTAAAAATAATAATGCCAGAAAACCAATATAACTTGCCGAATATAAATCTTGTTCTCGATCTGCAATAGAACAGTCATCAGGATCTAAGCCTTGAACGAAGATTAAGTTTGTACTGGTAGTTTTTAATTTTAAATATACGTATCTCGATTTATCTGTTTTAGAAATTACAAAATTAAAATTAACGAGATTGAATTCGTTAGCCGAAGTAGGATAATGATCGCCAATAGTCCTATCGTCTTTAGTTATCTTCACGGGGTCATATAAAGTAATGCTATCTAGGTAGGTTGGTAAAATTCTGAGGATAATCTTTCCGTCTAACGCTCCTACCTTATTTTTATCTTGTTGAATTGGGTCAATTGTTAATCGAATCCAAAATGTACTTGATGAAAATCCCTTGGCTAATAACGAAGGCATTTTGTGATAACTTTGATCTTTAGCCTCATCAAAATTCATCATTCCCGTTTTATCTTCAAAATAAAATCGTTCAGTAATGTAATCAATTGAAGCAAAAACATCCGCCATTGAGCACAAACCCAATAGGAGCACTAATAGTTGAATGAACCTAGATTTCATTCATTTATTATCACCCATAGCTATCACACCTACTGTGATCCCTGCAAAAATATCTTTAATTAACAGCCTTTGGCTATATCCTTCCCAAGAATGAAGAATATTAGGTTTATAGTTCATTCATCAACTATAACTTATAGAAAATACTCTATAAGTTTTTTCTATTAGCTCTTTATCGCTTGTCCCCCATGGTCCCCAACGGTACAACAGCCAGCCCCACCTTCTCGGAAGCAAAGGTGGACAATCCCCCACAATGGACACAATTGCACGCAGTGAATTTACTTTTAACTTACCTGTGATGCCAGTCAGGCATTTGGCCTGCCCAGCACGATTCGAACGTGCGACCTACGGCTTAGAAGGCCGTTGCTCTATCCATCTGAGCTATGGGCAGTTAATTTAATATTATATATTTATTCATTCTACTTAGGGGACTTATTACCTCATCGATAAAAAGTCTAACTCCACTCATTTTTGATTTTATGAAGATATATATTTTAGAGTTTTATTTAAAAGCAGATTAGGTGAAGCAAAGATACTTAACCATGAAGAAGGTGTTGTTAAAAACTCAAACACAACAGTCAAATAGATCCAAGTTAAATATCACAGATACGGTGGGCATTATGAATGCGTAGAGACTAAAAAAGAAAGTTATCTATCTTTTCTAAAATTGGTCGGGGCGGTGGGATTCGAACTCACGACCCTCTGCTCCCAAAGCAGATGCGCTACCAGGCTGCGCTACGCCCCGAACATCTAATATTCTAACCTGTTTTAGAAAACTTTACTAATTCTTTATGCATCTTGAGCTATTTATTTTTTCCCAAGCCTCACCGGATAGTGATTTTCTATCCTGTCTGTTCTCACATTCTTCAATAATTACAAGAGTAACTTTGATGGGTGCTGCCTTTAATGTATTGGCAATCGATTCTAACAAACCCATATCTCCAATAAATGCTGGGCCATAACTAATCTCTCCACTTTTTGAATCGGTGTAAGTTATAGAAATTGGCTGACAAGAGACTTGTGCTTCTAATGCAGCTTGAAATAAATTGGGCTTAAAAGGTAAAACGTGATCCCCATTTGATGATGTTCCCTCAGGAAATATACAAATGTGATCCCCATTACCAAGTGCATGAACCATCTGTTTAGAAACATTTTTAGAATCGCCTCTTCGCTGGCGATCAATAAATAAAGTATTAATTTGCTTAGCAAACCACCCAAAAATTGGCCATTCTCCAACTTCTTTTTTTGCCACAAAGCGCATTGGATGCCATGCATTGATCACATGGATATCCAGCCATGAAATATGATTCGACACATACAACACTCCAGAAGTCAGAGGATTTACTTTGCCAGAAATTTCAATTTGCACACCCAAAATATGCAATAATTTTCTACTCCATTCTTGCAAATATGAGTTTCTACGGTCTTGGTTTGCAAAACGAAATAGCCAAATAACAACACAAAAACCATACGAGAAGTGACCAACTATTTCTAAATATTTGAATAAAATCATAGGCCTTTTAAATTAAAATTACTTGTAACAAAAATGACTTAAATCGTTCACATTCTGGTCATTGTACTAGGGCTAAATGAACTCCCATGATGCAATACCGCACGATCTGGATTTCTGATATTCACTTAGGTACTTCTGGTTGCCAAGCGAATTATCTCCTCGACTTCTTAAAACATAACGACGCCCATACATTTTATCTAGTTGGGGACATTATTGATGGTTGGCGCTTAAAAAAATCATGGTATTGGCCCCAGGCGCACAATGATGTGATTCAAAAACTTTTGCGTAAAGTGCGTAAAGGTGCCGAAGTATTTTATATACCAGGTAATCATGACGAGGTTGCAAGGCAATTTATAGGTATGTCTTTTGGTGAAATTCAAATACAAAATGAAATGGTTCATGTCACAGCAGATGGCAAAAGACTGTGGATCACACATGGGGATTTGTTTGATAGCGTAATGCAATATGCTAAGTGGTTAGCCTATTTAGGCGATAGCGCTTACACATGTATTTTATTAATTAATCGTTGGTTCAATCATATTAGAATCAAGCTAGGCTTTCAATATTGGTCATTATCTCAATACCTCAAACACAAAGTAAAAAATGCAGTCAGTTTTATTGCTGACTTCGAGATAATTATGGCTCGTGAAGCTCGCAAAAGAAAATGCGATGGTGTAGTCTGCGGACATATTCATAAAGCAGAAATTAGAGATATTGATGGTCTACTTTATTGTAATGATGGTGACTGGGTAGAAAGCCTGACTGCACTTGTTGAAACTTTTGATGGCGAATTAAAAATTATCCACTGGCCACATATTCTGCAGGGTTCAGAAGAAATGGAATTCGAACCTATTGTCATTACTTCACACTGTCCATTAAGTATGCCAGCTATAACTTCTCCAATTCATTCCCCAGCTTTTGCAAAAAGTTCCGCTCCTATCCCAACCTTAGAGTTAGCCGAATGAAAATAATGATCATCACCGATGCTTGGGAACCTCAAATCAACGGCGTCGTTAGAACCTTAAAACAAACAAGGAAAGAATTAACTTTAATGGGCCACGAGGTCGATATGATTACGCCATTAGAGTTTAGAACTCTGCCTTGCCCTACATACCCTGATATTTCCTTATCCATACTGCCCGCTAAAAAAGTCTCAAGAAGGATCAAAGCATTCAATCCTGATGCGATTCACATATCTACAGAGGGACCGCTTGGATTGGCTGCACGTTCATTTGCAATCAGAAACAAAATTCCTTATTCGACGGCCTACCACACCCGATTTCCGGAATATGTGCATGCGCGTATCAAAATTCCATTAGCGTGGACCTACCGATTTTTAAAATGGTTTCACGACCCCTCATGTGCTGTCATGGCACCAACTCCTGCCGTTATGCAAGACTTGCAAAAGTATGGCTTTACTAATGTGGTTCTTTGGAGTCGAGGTGTGGATTTAGATCGTTTTCAATATCAAGAGTCAAACTTAATTAATCTTCCAAAACCTATATTTTTATATGTTGGTCGAGTCTCTGTTGAAAAAAATATTGAGGCTTTTTTATCTCTTGACCTTCCTGGCTCAAAGGTGGTGGTCGGTGATGGCCCGGCCCTTGCATTCCTCAAAGATAACTATCCTAATGCTACTTACCTAGGTGGCAAGAGCCAAGCTGATTTACCACCTTATTATTCTGCTGCAGATGTTTTTGTTTTTCCGAGCAGAACAGACACTTTTGGTCTGGTTCTTTTAGAAGCTATGGCTTGCGGATTGCCGGTAGCGGCCTATCCTGTGTCAGGTCCAATTGATGTCATTGGTCAATCCGGTTCTGGTGTTTTAAACGAAGACTTACGAGAAGCGTGCTTAGAAGCTCTCAAAATACCCAAAAAGGCTGCGATTGCTCATGCTAAGTTGTATTCTTGGAAAGCTGCCAGCGAACAATTTGCCAAACACTTAGTTCCGGTTCCGGAAGGACTCGTTAAACACAGTACGGAAATAGAGATCTAACCATATGAGCGAAAAATACTCTATAGACCAAAATCCGCACAAGGGTAATAAAGGGATTACTAGAGCTTTTAGAGCTGCAGTGAACTCATGGAATGGACTTGTATTTGCCGTCCGTGAAGAAAGTGCCTTTCGTCAAGAATTGACTTTAGCAAGCGTGTTAATTCCCGTTAGTTTTGTGTTACCAGTAACACCAGCAGAACACATCATTTTGTTTGGATCAGTAACCCTGGTTTTAATCGTTGAATTATTAAATTCCAGTGTCGAAGCTGCAATCGATCGCATCTCATTTGAAAAACACGATCTCTCCCAACGCGCCAAAGATTTTGGCAGTGCAGCGGTTATGCTCGCACTCATTTTGTGTTTATTTTCATGGGTTAGCATCTTATTGCCAATTATTTCCAAATGGTCGTCAATCGATCAAATCTTATGAAGTGTCATCTCTGTGACATTAAATTTAAATATAATTTTCTTAACTAATTGAAGAACAGAATATATGAAAGAAATCCCAAATCCCTTACAGTCTTTAAACTCCCTTGGAGAAGGGATTACCACGAAACTTGCTGGTAAATTAACTAGCAAATTGTCAGAAATTCAAAAGTTTAATAAATTCGTAAATATTTTTCCTTTAAAAAAGAAGGCAAAATCAAAAAAGCGTCTAAAGAGAATAAAAGCTTTGCGCAAAACCTTGGCGGAAACTCCTTTAGAAACACCGGCAGTCAAAACGCAAAAACAAAGTCCGATTCAAGTCTATGTAGCTCGTAATTTAGCTGAGATTAAAGAGGCTCAGCGCTTACGCTATCGTGTTTTTGCAGAGGAAATGGGTGCAAGCCTGCCCTTTAATGCTGAAGGGCTTGATGTTGATTATTTTGACGCCTATTGCGATCATTTAATCGTACGTGACCGCGAAACCCTGCAAGTCGTAGGTACCTACCGCGTGTTACCGCCTGAACAAGCAAAAATAATCGGTAGGCTGTATTCTGAGTCCGAATTCGACTTGGCTCGTCTACAACATCTTTTACCAAAAACAGTAGAGATTGGCCGTTCCTGCGTGCATGAGGATTATCGTTCCGGTGGTGTTATTATGGCTTTGTGGGCAGGACTTGGGTCATACATGAAACAACATGGGTATGAAATCATGTTGGGTTGTGCAAGTGTTCCTATGGGTGATGGCGGTCATTATGCTGCTAGCTTAAACCGTATTTTTGAAGAAAAATACCTTTCACCAATTGAATACCGTACCTTCCCTAGACTCCCATTACCTCTTGACAAACTAAACTCAACTTTAGAGGTGGAACCACCACCATTGCTCAAGGGCTACTTAAGAGTTGGGGCAAAAATATGTGGTGAACCCGCTTGGGATCCTGACTTTAATACAGCTGATTTTTTAACGATGTTTAGACTTTCGGATATTAATCCAAAATACGCCAAACACTTTTTAGCCGATAATTAATTTAGCATCTTCTGAGAGAAGATGTCTTGCAGTTTTATTTGTTAAAGTTTTAGTAAAGGTCAAGGATGTATTCGCTATTGACCTTAGCCCAGTCTTCGGCTTCTTTTTTAAGACTGAATTCAGTCAAGGAATGGGCTTCTAACCATTTCCTAGGAATACTTACTTTATATCCTTTGGCTGTCTGCTGAACTAATATATTCGGAATCTCTTCATGAGTTCTTCTTCTCGCCAAAACTAAAGCCAGACGCAAACAAAACAACATTCGCCAATCAATAAAATGATTATTTGATGAAACTTTAGCAAGTTTTCCGACATGCCCTAAAAGGAGAGCCGATAAACGTGCCTGATCATTCTTCGAGAACCCAGGCATATCTGCATTTGCAGATATATATGCTGAATGCTTATGGTAGCCATTGTGAGAGATGGATAAACCAATTTCATGTAACCGAGCAGCCCAACCCAATAAAGAAAGATTATTGATCCGATCTTCATTTTCAGGCATCGGAAATTGCTCTAAAAATAATGTCGCCAATTGCTCTACACGTAATGCCTGCTCAATATCCACAGAATAGCGCTTCATAAATTGTTCGACGGTAACAAAGCGCATGTCATGGTGTTGCGCTCGACCAAGGAAGTCATACAAGACTCCCATCCGCAAAGCCGCTTCTACAATCTCCATTGAATCAATTCTTAATTCATCAAAAGCTGCAATCATGATTGCTAATCCGCCTGGCAAAACTTGCCGACGGTCTGGCTTCAGACCAATTAACGTAGAAGCTTGCATAGACTCCGACTCAATCAACGAACTTTTAAGATTCTCTAGACCGTCGCGTGTAATCAGTCCACTCGAATCAAAACCCGTGTAACCGCCGCTCATTCCATCAAAACCATTCAAAACGATCAGTTCAGCAATTGCTTTTGCTGTTCCAGAAGAACCAATCACCTGATCCCAACCTTTTTTACGATATTCTTTCGCCAGAATTTGAATCTCTTGTCTCGCTGCTAGCTCTGCTTGCTTAAAGCTATAACTATCTACCGCTCCTTTAACAAAAAACTTTTGACTATGCGACACACAACCAATGTATAAGGACTCCATCAGCTTTGCCTCGTACCCATGGCCAATAATAAATTCTGTAGAACCACCACCGACATCAATCACTAGGCGATTACCTGCATTAGCAGGGGCGCCATGGGAGGCGCCCACATACACCAAACGAGCTTCCTCACGACCAGCAATCACTTCAATGGGAAACCCCAAAGCAAGTTCAGCCTGTTGTATAAATTGAGAGGCATTTCTAGCAACACGAAGTGTATTGGTCGCTATTGCTCGAACCTGCATTGGAGAAAAACTACGTAAACGCTCGCCAAATCTTCGAATCGAGCTGAGACCTCTAGCAAATGCTTCAGCATCAAGGTTTTTTTCACTATCTAAACCAGAGGCTAATTTAATTGAATCTCTGAGAGTGTCTACTGGACGCAATTGGTAACCAGACGGAGTTTCCAAAATTTGTGCAACTACCATTCTAAAACTATTCGAACCTAAATCAACCGAAGCAATTAACTTAGGCTCTGATTCTTTTTTAAGCGATGATTGGAATTCTAAAGACATACCTACTTTTATATTTATCTACAACTTAATAATATTTCATTTGTATGATATTTTAGTGAATTACCATCATCAATTTGACATAATTAACTGAAACAATGTTTACAAATGCTAAGATCCCCTCCCCCACTACTCAACCGAGAAATTGGTCTTTTAGAATTTAACTCCAGAGTATTGGCTCAGGCAGAAGATCTTGCCGTTCCCCTTCTTGAGAGATTGCGATACATCTGTATTGTATCAAGTAATATGGATGAGTTTTTTGAAATCCGCATGGCTGGCCTCAAAGCCCAATTAGCAGAAAATCCTAATAAAACGCTTGAGGATGGAATCACCGTTCAGGAATCCTATCACCACATTACTGAATTTGCCCATCATTTAGTCCTTAAAAAGTATGCGCTTTTGCAACAATCCATTTTGCCAGCACTGGCTTCGGAAAAAGTGGTTTTTAAATATCCGTCAACATGGACCCCTAAACTACATCAATGGGCACGCAATTTTTTTCATCGTGAATTGGTGCCTTTGCTAACCCCTATTGCTTTAGATCCCGCCCATCCTTTTCCGAGGGTCCTTAATAAAAGTTTAAATTTTTTAGTATCACTTGACGGAAAAGACTCTTTTGGACGCAATGCTTCTTTGGCTGTTGTTCAAGCCCCTCGATCTCTGCCACGCGTTGTCAGAGTTCCAAAACAATTTGAGTTAAAGGAAGAAACCTGCTTTATTTTACTATCCTCTTTTATGCAGGCTTTTGTGGGAGAGCTTTTTCCGGGTATCACAGTAACCGGCTGTTACCAATTTAGAATCACGCGAAATTCTGATCTTTTTGTTTCTGAAGATGACATTACAGACCTAAGAAGCGCCCTACAAGGTGAGTTACCTACTAGGCACTTAGGTGATGCAGTCCGACTGGAAATTAATGCAAACACTCCAGATAATCTCGTTGAGAGAATCTTAAATGAATCAAACCTACAAGAATCAGATTGTTATCGCGTGAACGGTCCTGTTAATTTAGTACGATTAGTTCAAATTCCTGAATTAATTAATCGACCTGATCTGAAATTTATGGTGGCTACTCCTCAATACCCAGCAGTTTTTATGCAAGATCAATCCATCTTCGAAACGATCAGTAAGGCAGATGTACTTCTGCACCATCCTTATGAAAGCTTTGAACCGGTTTTAGAGTTACTTCGACAAGCCGCTCGCGATCCTCAAGTTCTTGCAATTAAACAAACTGTCTATCGCACTGGGGACGAGTCACTCGTCATGGATGCATTAATGGAGGCGGCTAAAAATGGTAAAGAAGTTACCGTTGTTGTTGAACTTTTAGCTAGGTTTGATGAACAAACAAATATGCAATGGGCAGCTAAATTAGAGGCGGTTGGTGCGCATGTGATTTATGGTGTGGTTGGGCATAAATGCCATGCAAAAATGCTACTTATCGTGCGCCGTGAAAACGTCAAGGGCGCTAGGGGTAAAAGTAAATCTATACTAAAACTTTATGCCCATTTGGGTACGGGTAATTATCACCCGCGAACTGCAAAGCTATATACCGACTTTGGTATCTTAACGGCCCACGAACAAATTACATCAGATGTCCATTTGGTGTTTCAGCAACTCACAGGTACAGGTAAAAAAATTGCTCTATCCCACCTTTGGCTAGCGCCTTTTACGATGCAAGAAGAGATTATTAAGCACATCAGGGCAGAGACTAGAGCCGCCAAAGCCGGCAAAAAAGCTTATATCATTGCCAAAATGAATGCTCTTTTAGAGCCTAGCGTCATTCAAGAACTATATCGAGCATCTCAAGCTGGTGTCAAAATAGATCTCATTATTCGGGGTGTATGTGCTCTGATGCCTGGAGTTCCTGGTTTATCTGAAAATATCAAAGTCAGATCCATTATTGGGCGTTTTTTAGAGCATCACCGTATTTATTACTTTTATGCCAATGGTCTTGAAAAAGTCTATCTATCGAGTGCGGACTGGATGGATCGAAATTTATATCGACGTGTTGAGGTTGCCTTCCCGATTTTTGACCCGCAAATTAAGGCACGGGTGATTTTTGAAGGCCTTAAAGCCATACTTCAAGATAATCAAGCCGCATGGATCATGCGACAAGAAGGACATTATCAAAAAATCCAATCAAAGAGTAAATATCCTTTTATTGCACAACAAGAAATCTTAAAATTGATTCAAGGATAGATTAAGCGAGTTCTTTTCCTTCTTCTTTACTAATCCGATCTTTATCAAAAGTAATAGAAAAGACACTCCCTACTGCCAGAGTACTTTCGATATTCAGTAAAGCTGAATGACGCATGGCTACGTGTTTCACAATAGCTAAACCCAAACCAGTTCCACCGGTGTCTCGTGACCGACTTCGATCAACACGATAAAAACGCTCAGTAACACGAGAAATATGTTCAGGTGCAATACCTATACCTGTGTCACGCACGGAATAAACAACGCCACCGTCATGTGTATCTTCCCAATACACATGAATCGTACCGCCTTCTGGCGTGTAGCGAATCGCATTCGTAAGTAAATTTCCAAATGCCGACAATAATTCATTTTCCGCGCCTAATATGTTTTTCTTCGACATGACCGATACACGAATGATATGGTTACCATTGGATAAGCCTCGACCATCCTCAACGATCCGCTGAATCAATTCAGCAATTTTTACGGCGGATGTCTTCGGCAAAATAGGGCTATGATCTAATCGCGTTAGAATCAACAACTCTTCGACCAAAGTCAACATGCGTGAGGACTGTGCACTCATCATATTGATATACTTTTTTCTTTCTAATTCGTTCAGCGGTAAATCTCGTATGGTCTCTAAAAATCCATTTAATACAGTGAGGGGGGTCCGCAATTCATGCGAGACATTAGCTACAAAGTCTTGGCGGATAGATTCATTTTTTTTCAGAATAGTAACATCTTGACTAAGTAACAGTTTGCGATTTTCACCGTAGGGAAATACTTGCAGTAAAAGCATCAAATTGCCATTGACTCCCATGAAGTCTAAATTAACAGACTCAGAAAAGTTGGCCTTGAGCATATACTTTACAAAATCAGGGTGTCTTAACAAAAAGGTAATGGGCTGACGTGAGTCACGCAAAGGGTCAATACGCAAATGTTCTTTACAAATATTGTTGCACCACTCAATTTGATCTTCTTCATCAAGCATCACAAGGCCATTAGGTGATGCTTGTACAGCTTGAATAAACCGCTTGTATTCCAACTCAGATCGGAGAATTTCTTGTCGCCACCCCTTAGACTTTCTCTCTAAATTCGAAAAAATATCTTGCCACATACCTAACCCACGTCGATGACCAATCAGATCATTCTCTTTTAATGCTTTTAAAAGTCGGTACTGATTCCAGGATTGATAGACGACATAAATACTTAGTAAGAAAATACTGAAGTAAATACCAGATTCAACTGAAAAAAAATGAGCCCAAACTGCACTTAGCAGAAATATCGCCCCTAAAAAATAAATTGCACGAAGCCCCATGAATATCATGGAAGCTATTATTTCACGAAACGAGTGAAGGGTTGCGAGTTAAACGATAGCCACTCCCACGAACAGTTTCAATCATGGTTTCACAACCGACTGGAGCCAAGGCTGCGCGTAACCGCTTAATATGCACGTCTACAGTTCTTTCTTCAACAAAGACATGATCTCCCCACACCTTGTCTAAAAGTTGGCCACGAGCATGAACACGCTCTGGATTGGCCATTAAAAAACGTAAAAGCCTGAATTCTGTAGGGCCTAATTCAATTTTTTGCATTTCATCGTGATTTTGGAAAGTTACACGGTGCGTTGTTGGATCCAACTTCAGTGCATTAATTTCAATGACGTCATCGGTTAACTGGGGAGATTTACGACGCAAAACAGCACGAATTCTGGCAACTAACTCTTTTGGAGAAAAAGGCTTTGTTAGATAGTCGTCTGCTCCGGCATCTAAACCCGCAATCTTATCCATCTCTTCGCTACGAGCGGTCAAAAATATAATAGGAATATCTTTTGTACGATCATTATTCCGTAAATCTTTTGCAAACTGAATGCCTGATTTTCCGGGAAGCATCCAATCAAGAACAATTAAATCCGGTAATACATCTCTCATTAACATTGCGGCTTGGTCTGCCTGAAATGCTCTCACAGGCAAAAAACCTTCGTGACTTAAATTGACAGAAATGAGTTCCGCAATGGATGGTTCATCTTCTACGATTAGTATGCTACTTGCCATATTATTTGTTCGCTTCTTGTATAAGTTGCTCTCGGGGTAAGTGTCTAACATCCATCCCTTTGTCAACATAAATCACAAATTCAGAGATGTTTTTCGCATGGTCACCAATTCTTTCAACTGCTTTAGCAATAAACAAAATTTCAAGCGCTGTAGAAATAATACGCGGGTCTTCACTCATGTACGAGTTTAACTTACGCACAAATCCACGGAACTCATTATCGATCTCTATATCATCCGCAACAATCGTTGCCGCTGCTTTAGAGTCCATTCTAGCAAAAGCATCTAATGAACGGCGTAATAAGCCTAAAGCCATTTGACCTGCAATGCGTATTTCAGCAACGTTGATTTGATATGGTGCATTCACTTCTACAATTTTTTTAATTCTTGCAGCAATATGATCAGCCTCATCTCCAACACGTTCAAGATTAGAAATTGCCTTTGCAATAGCTAATACCAAACGTAAATCTTTTGCAGTTGGCTGACGACGTGCCAAAATTTCAGCACACTCTTTGTCAATGTTGATTTCAAAATCATTCACTGCTTTTTCATTCGCTAAAACTTCAGACGCTAACTCAGCGTCCATCGTCGAAAAAGCTTTCATTGCATTTGCTACTTGAGATTCAACTAAACCGCCCATCTCTAATAAATGCGCATTAATCGTATTTAACTCAGCGTCAAATTGTGAAGATAGATGTTTTTCAGTCATTTTTTTTCCTATATACGTAATTAATTAACCAAAACGACCAGTAATGTAATCTTCTGTTTCCTTACGATCTGGCTTTAAGAAAATTTGCTTTGTTTCATTAAATTCAATTAATTCCCCAAGATACATAAACGCGGTAAAGTCAGAAACACGAGCAGCTTGTTGCATGTTATGCGTTACGATTACAACTGTATAGTCATTTTTTAATTCATGCACCAACTCTTCAACTTTACCTGTTGAAATTGGGTCAAGAGCAGAAGTAGGCTCATCCAGTAAAAGAACGGAAGGCTTCACGGCGACTCCCCGAGCAATACATAAACGTTGTTGCTGTCCACCAGATAAAGATAATCCACTTTGGTTCAGCTTGTCTTTGACTTCATTCCACAAAGCGGCTTTGTTTAGAGCCCACTCGACACGCTCATCCATGTCAGCTTTGTTTAGATTTTCATACAACTTCACACCAAAGGCAATGTTGTCATAAATTGACATTGGGAACGGCGTAGGCTTTTGGAAAATCATACCAACCTTAGAGCGTAACAAATTGAGGTCACGATCTTTATCTAGAATATTTTCACCATATAGATTAATTTCGCCTTCTGCACGCTGTCCTGGATATAAATCATACATGCGATTAAAAGTGCGTAATAGTGTGGATTTACCGCAACCTGAAGGTCCAATAAAAGCAGTTACTTTGTTTTCTGCGATGTTCAAATTAATGCTTTTAAGGCCCTTAAATTTTCCATAAAAGAAATCCAAATCACGAACTTCGATGGCGTTTTTCAAATTAGATGTGTCTAGCGTCATGATTTCTCTCTAAAAAATACGCGGGCAAGAACATTCAAGCCCAAAACAGTTAAAGTAATAAGGAGTGCACCACCCCAAGCCAAATTCACCCAGTTTTCATACGGACTCAAGGCGAATTGATAAATCACAACTGGTAAATTCGCCATCGGCTTGTTCATGTCAGTACTAAAAAACTGGTTATTAAGTGCAGTAAATAGTAAAGGTGCAGTTTCACCACTGACACGTGCTATGGCTAATAAAATACCTGTCATCACACCACTTTTCGCAGCTCTTAAGATGACTGAAAAAGATACTTTCCACTTAGGGGCACCTAAAGCATAGGCCGCTTCGCGTAAAGTGACTGGAACAAGGCGAAGCATGTTTTCAGTAGTTTTCAAGATGACAGGGACGGCAAGCAAGGATAAGGCCATTGTTCCTGCCCAACCAGAAAAGTGCTTTACCTGAGCAACTAAGATCGCATATACGAAAAGGCCAATCACAATGGATGGCGCTGACAACATAATGTCAGTCACAAAGCGTGTAATTGAAGCAATCTTGCTTCGATCACCATATTCAGCCATAAATATACCGGCTAAAACTCCAATCGGCGTGCTGATTAAAGTACATGACCCAACCATCATAAGCGACCCAACGATGGCGTTTGCAAGTCCCCCACCTTCAGACCCCGCAGCTGGAGTGCTTTGGGTGAAGAAATTCCCACTCAGCGCCGCAAAACCTTTTGAAAATAGAATGAATAAAATCCATAAAAGCACAACCATTCCAAGAGTCATTGCAAACATTGATAGGGTTAAACCAATCTTGTTTGTGCGCTTCCTTCTGTTGTAGATTCCGATATCCATAAATTAACTCTTTGCTCCCTTTTGTTTTTCCATTCTTGCAAGCATCCACTTGGCAATTGCAAGTACTATAAAAGTAATGATGAAGAGTGCTAAGCCTAATGCAAATAATGAAGCGTAATGTAAGCCCGGCTCTGCCTCACCAAACTCGTTTGCGAGTGTGGAAGCAATTGATGAACCTGGTGAAAATAAGGAAGCGCGTATACGATGCGCATTACCAATCACAAATGTAACCGCCATCGTTTCACCGAGAGCGCGTCCAAGTCCCAACATGATTCCTCCAACCACACCGGCTTGTGTGTATGGCAAAACAATGCGTGTCACAACCTCCCAAGTGGTACAACCAATGCCGAAAGCTGACTCTTTCAATACGGGCGGCACAATCTCAAATACGTCCCGCATCACCGAAGTAATGAACGGCACAACCATAAACGCCAAAATTAAAGAGGCACACAATAGTCCAATCCCGTTAGGCGCTCCTTGAAATAACGCTCCAATAACAGGGACTTGTCCGAAAGTATCTGTCAAAAATGGTTGCGCGTAACTAGCAAACAATGGTGCAAAGACGAATAAACCAAACATGCCGTAAATAATCGAAGGTACAGCGGCGAGTAATTCGACTGCAGTTCCAAGTGGGCGACGCAACCAATTAGGACACATTTCTGTCAAAAATACTGCGATACCAAAACTGAGCGGCACAGCAATCAAAAGGGCTAATGTTGCTGTGACTAAAGTTCCGTAAATAGAAGTTAATCCACCAAATTTTTGATTAACCACGTCCCATTCAGGGCTAAAGAAAAATCCTGGACCAAACTCTTTCAAAGCCGGCCAAGAGGTCACGACCAAAGAGATTAGAATTCCAGCTAAAACAATTAATACGAGAGATGCGAAAAAGAGAGTTACTTTATGAAAAAGAAAATCTTGCATCTTTTGATTACGTACAATTTTTGCCATCTCAGGCGTGAGTTGTATTCCTGAGGACATACTAGTCATTTTATTTTCCATTAAAAGCTGTTATTCGGGAGATACACCCCGGATACCCGGGGTGTAAATACCATCAATTACTTAGAGATTTGGCTCCAAACATTCTTGGCAATCATATCTGTAACAGACGGGGGCAATGGAACATACTCAAGATCAGAAGCAATCTTGTCGCCGTCTTTATTAAATGCCCACTCAAAGAACTTAAGGGCTTCATTAGACTTTTCTTTGCTTACTGGGTTCTTGTACATGAGGATGAAAGACGCAGCAGCGATTGGCCATGATGCTGCACCAGGCTGATTTGTCATGGAGATACCCATGCCAGGAACTGAAGACCAGTTTGCGCCAGCAGCAGCAGCTTTAAATGAATCGATGCTTGGTGAAACATATTTACCATCAGCATTTTTCAACTGCAATGTTGTCATTTTGTTCAGCTTTGCGAAAGCATACTCAACATAGCCAATTGAACCTTTTACACGAGTTACGTTCGCTGAAACACCTTCATTACCTTTACCACCAACGTTTGATTCAGCAGGCCACTTGACAGTAGCACCTTGTCCAACGCTATCGGCCCATGATTTACTTACTTTAGATAAATAATCAGTAAATACCGCAGTTGTTCCTGAACCGTCTGATCGTGTTATGACAGTGATTGCTTGATTAGGTAATTTTTTACCTGGATTAAGCGCAGCAATTTGTGGCGCATCCCAATTCGTAATATCACCCCTGAACACAGCAGCCAAAATGTCACCGTCTATTTTTAATTCACCGGGAGCAAAACCAGGCAAATTAACAACAGCAACTACACCACCGATAATTGCAGGAAATTGAACCATGCCGTCTTTATCTAGATCAGCACCTTTTAATGGATTGTCAGTTGCGCCAAAATCAACTGTTTTTTCGCGGATTTGCTTGATACCACCAGAAGAACCAATGGAAGCATAGTTTATTTTGTTTTTAGTGATTTTTTGATATTCTTCAGCCCATTTTGAATAAACTGGAGCCGGGAAAGAAGCACCTGCACCAGTAACATCTGTTGCCATTACGTTGATAGAAGAAGTAACGAATGCCCCAACTAAAGCTAATTTAAGAAATTTATTACGCATTTTGTCCTCGTTGATTGAAAGTCATATGACCAACTTATACTTTAATGCTTGAATGTGAGGGAAATATGACAGAATCGTGATTTGTCACCTTATTGAACAAAAATGATTAAAAAAAACTACTAAATTAATGAATCAACAGGGATTTGCTTAGCGATTTTCTCTGCAAAAGATTTTGCAATATCCGAGGTTTTCGCTTCTACCATGACCCGTAAAACGGGTTCAGTTCCAGAAGCCCGCACCAAAACTCGCCCATTTGCCCCTAATTCGTTTACCACTTCCTGCTGAATATTTTTTAAATATTGATCATTTTGCCAGTCATAAGGCTTTTTATACCGAACATTAATCAATATCTGAGGATACATCTGCACATTCAACAATCTTTCGCGTATTCCCTTTCCACTGCGAAGGATCGTGGCTAAAACCTGCAATGCGGCAACAATACCGTCCCCAGTTGTATGCTTATCTAAGAAAATAAGGTGTCCAGAGCTTTCCCCCCCCATCATCCAATCATGCTGCTTTAATTTTTCTAAAACATACCGATCACCAACTGCAGCCCTTGCAAATGGCACTCCTAGTTCCTGAAAAGCTTTTTCAATGGCAAAGTTGGTCATTAAGGTTCCAACCGCCCCGCGAACCTCTTTACCAGACTCAATGCGATCTTTTGCGACTAAATACAATAATTCATCGCCATTAAATAAATGCCCCTGTGCATCAACCATTTGCAAGCGATCAGCGTCTCCATCGAGTGCTATCCCGTAATCTGCACCCGAGTCTTTGACTGCAGATATACAAGCTTGTGGAGCTGTTGCCCCAACACCATCATTGATATTCATACCATTAGGTTGATTACCTATGGCAATAATCTCTGCCCCTAGTTCATGAAAAACATTGGGGGCAATGTGGTACGCAGCACCATGAGCGCAGTCCACAACAAGCTTAAGGCTGTGTAAGTCAAATTGATTCGGGAAGGTGCTTTTACAAAATTCAATGTAACGACCAGCAGCATCATCTAGTCGACGAACCTTACCCATTTCCATCGATGAAGTGCAGATAAATGGCTCCTCCAACATACTCTCAATTCGATTCTCAATTGCATCGGGCAATTTATCCCCATCTGCTGAGAAAAATTTTATGCCATTATCTTGATAAGGATTATGCGATGCTGAAATCACTACGCCTGCGGATAAGCGCAAGGCTCGAGTGAGATAAGCAACACCAGGAGTTGGTATAGGCCCACATAAAACGACATCAACACCTGCTGCAGTAAAACCAGCCTCTAAAGCAGATTCCAACATATATCCTGAAATACGTGTATCTTTACCGATAAGAACTGTCGCACGTCCATGGCCACCGCCAAGATTTGCAAAGACTTTACCCGCGGCATAACCTAATCTCATTACAAAGTCTGGAGTAATAGGCGCTATCCCTACTTCACCACGAATACCATCGGTGCCAAAATATTTTCTGTTCATTATTTGATTTTAGTATGAATCAAGCCAAGTGCTCTTGACGCATTGCATTCCAAACCTGAATTGCTTGAGTAGTGGGTTTCACATCATGTACGCGGAGTACTTGTGCGCCTCTTTCTACAGCTAATAGCGCCGCAGCCACACTCGCTGTCGTAAGATCAGCTACTTGATCTCCCAATATTTTTCTTAAGGTTTTTTTTCTGGATAATCCCACGAGCAAAGTCGTGCCACTTAAAGGCAGTTCAGCTAAGTGATGCAAAAGGGTTAAATTATGCTCCGTGGATTTTCCAAAGCCAAATCCGGGGTCAATCGCAACACGTTCAGGTTTGATTCCTAAACTAGATAATTGCAGTATTTTTTGATTTAAAAACTGCCCTACTTCTTGAATAATATTTTCATAATGAGGTTGGACCTGCATGTTTTGTGGAGTATTTTGCATGTGCATGACACATAATCCAACATCCTTTGCCGCTGCAGCAACAGCCAGATTCATTTTACTTTGAAACCCACTAATATCGTTCAAAATATCTACTCCGATTTCTAACGCATATTGCATCGTTTGTGCTTGATAGGAATCAAGTGACAACGCTACTCCGGCAGACTGCAGTTTTTCTAGCACAGGTAAAACTCGATCTTGCTCTTCTTGAGCACTTATAGGAATTACGCCCGGCTTTGTCGACTCACCACCTAGATCAATAATTTTTGCACCATCCTCAACCATCTGAAATGCATGGTCGATGGCTTTAGCATGATCAAAATACTTCCCACCATCTGAAAATGAATCTGGGGTAACGTTCAATATCCCCATGACAATCGGTGATGGGCTAAGTCCCCAGTCGAAATAAAAACGCCCACAGCGCCATGCAGTGGGCTTTATTACGTGTGAATCCATCATTAAACAGTTGCTGGTGCACTACCTTGGCTAGGTGTTGGTGAATTACTATCACCGCCTGTCGTATTTACTGGATCCGCAACTTTCGGCGGACGAGGAGGGTTACCCGCCATAATGTCATTGACTTGATCTGAATCAATCGTTTCCCACTCCAACAGGGCAACCACCATGGACTCTACTTTGTCACGATTCGTTTCAAGTAAATGTTTTGCAAGTGCATATTGCGTATCAACTAAAGAACGAATTTCAGCGTCTACCTTTTGCTGAGTTGCCTCAGAAACAGTTTTGGAATTCATGCGGCCAAAAATACTCTCTGATTCTGTGTCAACATACACCATCGTCCCTAATGATTCACTCATCCCGTATCTTGTTACCATATCACGCGCCATTTTAGTCGCACGCTCAAAATCATTAGAAGCTCCAGTACTCATCGAGTTCAAAAAAACTTCTTCAGCAGCACGTCCACCAAAAAGGATAGCCAAATCTTCCAACATACGATCTTTATATAAATTCACGCGATCAAACTCTGGAAGTTGCCATGTAACGCCTAAAGCCATACCCCGGGGCATGATAGTCACTTTATGGACTGGGTCTGCTTTTGGCAACAACTTAGCCACCACCGCATGACCTGATTCATGGTAAGCCGTGTTGCGCCTCTCGTCCTCACGCATGACTGCGGATTTTCTTTCTGGCCCCATATAAATTTTATCTTTAGCGTCCTCAAAGTCACTCATATCAACCGCACGCTTATTTCTTCTTGCGGCAAATAAAGCAGCTTCATTCACTAAATTAGCTAAATCTGCTCCAGAAAATCCTGGTGTACCACGGGCCAAGACCGCCGCATCAACATCAGCATGAATCGGTACTTTACGCATGTGCACTTTAATGATCTGCTCACGACCTCGAATATCTGGCAACCCAACAAAAACTTGACGATCAAAACGTCCTGGTCTAAGGAGTGCTTTATCGAGAACATCAGAGCGATTAGTTGCAGCAATAACAATCACACCGCTATTTGCTTCAAAGCCATCCATTTCAACCAACATCTGATTTAATGTCTGTTCTCTTTCATCATTCCCACCGCCCGTACCTGCACCACGATGACGACCTACAGCATCAATTTCATCAATAAAGATAATACATGGGGCTTGTTTTTTGGCATTCTCAAACATATCACGAACGCGCGCGGCACCAACACCAACAAACATTTCTACAAAATCAGATCCTGAAATTGCAAAGAACGGAACCTTAGCTTCTCCAGCAATTGCTCTTGCTAATAAAGTCTTACCCGTTCCAGGAGGACCCACTAACAAAACACCGCGTGGAATTCGGCCGCCTAGTTTTTGAAACTTGGTGGGATCTTTGAGAAAATCTACCAATTCTGCAACTTCAGATTTTGCCTCGTCACATCCGGCAACGTCACCAAAATTAACTGAATTACTGTTTTCATCAATTAATCTTGCTTTAGACTTACCAAAAGAAAAAGCCCCGCCTTTTCCACCACCTTGCATTTGGCGCATCATAAAGAACCAAAAACCAATAATTAACAAAGTTGGTCCGAGATAATACAGCGCAGATACTAGAAGATTCGGTTCGTCCTCTGCCTTTCCTGTGACCTGCACACCGAACTTCATCAAATCACCCACCATCCAGATATCACCGGGTGAAATAATGTTGTAACGATTACCGTCTACCGCAGTAACCTGTAATGTTCGTCCTTGTACATCTACACGTCTGACCTTACCAGCCTTGGCATCATCCATAAACTGAGAGTAAGTGACTTGATTTTGTGAACTAGTCTTGTCAAATTGCTTAAAAAAGGTAAAAACAACTAGTGCCACGATCAGCCAAATGCCGACTTTTTGCATCGTTTGATTATTCAAAATATCTCCAAAATCCGAATTGTTCGGTACATGTAGAGTAAATAATTCTACTACCCCTTACTTTCAAGTGCTTAAGTAATAATAAATAATTTTGATTGTTCACTCTTTTAAACCATTTGTCAATAAATACAACAACTTAGATAAATTACCTTTAGGAGGGTTTTAAAAACCTCCCTAGTAGAAAGGTTTCTGCAGATCGATTTCGAGAAGCAAGAGGCTTTCTAGGGGCAACAACTTTAAATTCTTTCTTAAATAATTCCACAATTTGACTATAGCCACTACCATGAAAACATTTAATCAATAAGGCGCCATCTTCTTTTAAATGCATTTTGGAGAACTCTAGTGCAAGTTCGGCTAAATGACCCATCCGAGCGGCATCGGCAACGGCAACGCCGGATAAGTTTGGAGCCATATCAGAGAAAACTAAATCAACTTTTTGTAAGCCAATGTCGCCTTCTCGGAATATGGCTTTTTCTAATTCACGCAAAACTTCATCTTCTCTAAAGTCTCCCAGCAGAAAAGTGACATCCGCAATTTCCTCCATTGGCAATAAATCAATGGCAACTACTTTCCCATCAGGTTTACCTGAGTCAACTTTCGGATTATTTTTACCTAACTCCACTAAACGGTTTCTTGCATATTGACTCCAACTGCCAGGAGCGCTTCCTAAGTCAACAATGGTCATGCCAGCTTTGATTAAGTGATCTTGTTCATCAATTTCTTTTAGTTTATAAGCCGCACGAGCCCGGTAACCCTCCCTTTGAGCCATCTTTACATAGGGATCATTAAGATGATCTTGCAGCCAATCTTTATTAAATTTATTTTTAGCCACGGTAGGTATAAAAAACTCTTTCTGTTAAGGGTTAAGTCAGCGATAATACATCTATGACTATTTTAGAACTTGATTCAACTACACGAGCAGATTTACGCTCAAAAGCACATAGTATTTCACCGACTGTGATGATCGGCACTGATGGTTTAACACCAGGCGTGTTAAAAGAAGCCGAATTAGCCCTTGGCTCTCATGAACTTATCAAGATTAGAGTTCTTGGTGACGACAGAGAAATAAGGCTAGAAATCTATGAAACGATGTGTCACAAACTTCGTGCAGCTAAAGTACAACATATCGGCAAACTTTTGGTTATTTATCGCCCTAATCTGACGAAGAATGCATCTAATTCCGCTCGAAAATCCACTCGAAATGAAGATGGTTTTGGCGCCCCAAGAACCGTGATGGTGAAAAAGTTTACCCGTAATCCTCAAAAAAGACCCAAAGCAATCGCTACAAAAGTTTTAGGCAATGAGCGAGTGGCCGCAGGGGGTCAAATCAAGCGTGTTAAAACTAGGCAAAAGAGCATCAAGAAAAAACAACTTTCTTAGCCTAGTCCTTATCCACCTGCAGTCGCGAAGAAAACCAAAACACTCCGCCACTCACAATGACTTCAATTGTAAATAAAACACTGGAGAGTTGATGCAGTGTTGCAAAAGATTTAGCTTGTGGTGATTGCATAACAGGCGCGCCTTCACTTAAGGCAAGCTCCCTTAAATCATTCATCATCGGCTGCAAGACAAACGTACCCATGATGGTTAAGAGGATACTGACCAACAATAACCAGCGACTAGATTTGTATTGACTGACCCCTCTTTTAACCAAAAGATTCGAATAAATCAATAAAAAAACACTGAACAGCAAACTAAAAACACTGGTATTTTTAAAGATTTCGCCAGCAATCATCCCTGCAACCTGCTTATCCGCCAAGACAAAAAATAAACTAGGCGTGACTAAAAAACCCACGGTGGCTAAGCCCCCGAATAAGAGCCCTGAAACCATTACAAAAATACGTTGTGCTAAAAAGGAGTTAGGGCCTTTTTGCATACTTTTAAATATATTGCACAGAAATTATTTCGACTTCTCTGTCCCCACCCGGTGTGGTTACTTTTACAACATCTCCTGCTTCTTTAAGAATCAGGGCTCTAGCAATTGGGGAACTAATTGAAATTTTATTGGCTTCCAAATCTGCCTCATCATCTCCAACGATTTGATAGGTCATCTTCGATGCATCTTCTAAATTTTCTAATTCAACTGTAGCGCCAAAGACAACCTTACCATCGGCATCAATTAGAGAGGGATCAATAATTTGCGCACCCGCTAACTTACTTTCAACCTCTTTAATCCTACCTTCAATAAATGCTTGTTTTTCTTTGGCTGCGTCATATTCAGCATTTTCTGATAAGTCGCCTTGCGCACGTGCTTCAGAAATTGCGTTAATGACAGAAGGTCTTTCTACAGACTTCAAACGGTGTAGCTCTTCTTTTAGACGTTCAGAACCATATCTAGTAATTGGGATCGTGCTCATAAAATCAACTTTATAAAAATTAAATTATTGTAAGGATTGATGCAGACTTTGCAAGTCATAGACCTCTAGTTCGTTGATGGCTCGAAGACCTTCAACCGCTGCTAATGCAGCACTAATTGTAGTGTAATAGGTAACCTTATTCGATTGTGAAGTAGTACGTATCGAACGAGAATCTGCAATCTCTCCTCTGTTTTCGTCAACCGTTGTAAAGACCAGAGTAATTTCTCCATTTTTGATGAGGTCTACGATATCTGGACGCCCCTCTTTTACTTTGTTGACGGAACGAACAGGAATACCGGCTGCTTCAATAGCCTTAGCTGTTCCACGAGTCGCAACAAGGGGATAGCCCATCGCATGCAACATTTTTGCGACTTCAACAGCTCGAGGTTTATCTCCATTTTTAACAGACAATAAAACCGTGCCACTACTTGGAAGTATGGTACTTGCTGCTAACTGGGATTTAAACAGTGCCTCACCAAATGTCCTACCCACTCCCATCACCTCCCCCGTAGAACGCATTTCTGGTCCTAAAATCGGGTCAACGCCTGGGAATTTATTAAAAGGAAAAACTGCCTCTTTAACCGAAAAATAACCTGGCTTGACTTCTTCACCAATGCCTTGCTCATCTAAAGACTTACCGGCCATACATCTCGCAGCAATCTTAGCCAGCTGTAAACCAGTCGCTTTGGAGACAAATGGGACAGTTCTAGATGCGCGCGGATTAACTTCCAAAACGTAAACAATATCCTCACCATCAATTTGTTGGATAGCAAACTGGACATTCATTAAACCTACGACATGCAGCCCCATTGCCATGGCTTGGGTTTGACGTCTTAACTCTTCTATGGTTGCTTGAGATAAAGTATAAGGGGGTAGTGAACACGCGGAGTCCCCAGAGTGAACGCCTGCTTGTTCGATATGCTCCATCACTGCACCAATAAAGACTCGGTTACCATCACTAATGCAATCCACATCACACTCGATTGCATCGTTCAAGAAACGATCCAAAAGGACTGGAGAGTCATGGGAGACTTTCACCGCTTCCCGCATATAGCGCTCAAGATCTAGACCATCGTTGACAATTTCCATTGCACGACCGCCTAAAACATAAGATGGGCGAACCACCAATGGGTAACCGATTTCTAAGGCCAAATTCAATGCCTCTTGTTCAGTTCTTGCCGTTCTATTAGGAGGTTGTCTTAATTTAAGTTCATATAATAGTTTTTGGAAACGCTCGCGATCTTCTGCTGCATCAATCATATCTGGAGAAGTACCAATAATAGGCACTCCATTAGCCTCAAGATCTAGTGCCAATTTAAGCGGAGTTTGACCGCCATACTGCACAATCACACCTAATGGCTTTTCCAGAGCAACGATTTCTAAAACATCTTCTAAAGTTAAAGACTCAAAATAAAGACGATCAGAGGTGTCGTAATCAGTAGAGACTGTCTCAGGATTACAGTTAACCATAATCGTTTCATAACCATCTTCACGCATTGCTAAAGCAGCGTGGACACAACAATAGTCAAATTCAATACCCTGACCAATGCGATTAGGACCACCGCCTAAAACCATGATTTTTTGTCTAGATGAGGGGTTAGCTTCACACACTCCATGCACATTTTCATAGGTGGAATACATATAGGCTGTATTGGTTGCAAACTCAGCAGCACATGTATCCACCCGTTTATAAACGGGCCGTATATCAAATTCGTGACGACGAATTCTTACTAAACTCTGATCTGACTTCATCAACTTTGCTAAACGACGGTCTGAAAAACCCTTTTGTTTGACATAGCGCAGCTCTTCAGGAGATAAAGTTTCAAGTTGGCGAGTAGCAATGACTTGTTCAATTTCAATAATTTCTTGAATTTGGATCAAAAACCATGGATCAATAGAAGTATGTGCATGAACTTCATCTAAACTCATTCCAGATCTAAAAGCATCCCCTACATACCAAATACGTTCGGGTCCTGGTGATTTAATTTCTAAAATGATTTCATCGACATCACTTGTTTTTTCGTCTAGACCATCTACACCAACCTCGAGACCTCTTAACGCTTTTTGTAATGACTCTTGAAAAGTTCTACCGATCGCCATGACTTCACCGACAGATTTCATTTGAGTCGTTAAATGCTGATCTGCTTCAGGAAATTTTTCAAACGCAAATCGCGGTACTTTTGTCACTACATAATCAATGGATGGTTCAAAAGATGCTGGGGTTGCCCCGCCCGTAATTTCATTTTGTAGCTCATCTAACGTAAATCCAACAGCTAATTTCGCAGCAATTTTTGCAATCGGAAAACCGGTTGCTTTTGAAGCTAAAGCAGATGACCTAGAAACACGAGGATTCATTTCAATCACAATCATCCGTCCATCTTGAGGATTAATCGCAAATTGAACATTCGATCCCCCTGTATCAACACCGATCTCACGTAAAACAGCAATCGATGCGTTTCGCATGATTTGATATTCACGATCGGTCAATGTTTGCGCAGGAGCAACTGTAATAGAGTCACCTGTATGAACTCCCATTGGATCAAAGTTTTCAATCGAACAAACAATAATGCAGTTGTCGTTTTTGTCCCGCACAACTTCCATCTCATATTCTTTCCAACCCAGCAATGACTCTTCGATCAATAGCTCGTGAGTTGGTGACAAATCTAATCCGCGTTTACAGATTTCTTCAAACTCTTGACGGTTATAAGCAATACCGCCACCTGATCCACCCATCGTAAAAGAAGGTCTAATAATGACAGGGTAGCCATTACCGCCAATTAATTTAGCAATGTTTTGTTGAACCTGTTGTGCAGCTTCCCATGAGTGAGCGACGTCAGACTTGGCAGAGCCTAAGCCTATCTTTGTCATCGCCTCTTTAAATTTTTGGCGATCTTCCGCTTTGTCGATCGCCTGAGGGGACGCACCAATTAATTCACAGTTATATTTTTCTAACACGCCATTGCGGAATAAATCTAAAGCACAATTTAGAGCAGTTTGACCACCCATTGTCGGCAAAATAGCATCGGGCTGTTCTTTTTCAATAATTCTTTCGAGAACTTCCCAAGTAATTGGTTCAATATAAGTAACATCTGCCATTTCAGGATCTGTCATGATCGTTGCAGGATTACTGTTTACTAATATAACCTTATAGCCCTCATCTCTCAATGCTTTGCAAGCCTGAGCACCAGAGTAATCAAACTCACAAGCCTGCCCAATCACGATGGGACCAGCTCCTATAATTAATATACTTTCTATATCGCTACGCTTTGGCATCTAAACTCTCACATCAACTCTATAAAGCGATCAAATAAATATCCGACATCATGCGGGCCCGGAGAAGCTTCAGGATGGCCTTGGAAACAAAATGCTGGACGATCCAGCCAAGCCATCCCTTGAAGAGATCCGTCAAACAAGGATACATGCGTGGGCTCAACGTTATTTGGCAAAGTTGCAGCGTCAACTGCAAATCCATGATTTTGAGAAGTAATCACTACTTTGCCAGTTTTTAAGTCTTTCACTGGATGATTTGCGCCATGATGTCCAAACTTCATTTTTAAAGTAGTGGCGCCAGCGGCAAGTCCCATAATTTGATGTCCCAAACATATTCCAAAAAGAGGGATTTTTTTCTCTAAAAATACTTGTGTGGCAGCAATTGCATAATCACATGGCTGCGGATCACCTGGACCATTGGATAAGAAAATTCCATCAGGATTCATCGCCAAAACTTGTGCAGCTGGGGTTTGAGCTGGCACTACCGTCACTCGACACCCTCTTTGAGCAAGCATCCTTAAGATGTTTTTCTTTACACCAAAATCATAGGCGACAACATGCTTATTCGGGACTACTTGATTAAATCCAGGTTTTTCATCAGTTCCAGATAGATGCCACTCCCCTTCTAACCACTCATAGGGAGAAGTAGTGGAAACCACTTTTGCTAGGTCCAGGCCAGCCATCCCATGGAAAGAGCTTAATTTGTCTTTGGCCAACTCAATGAGTGATTCAATCGATTGACCCAATTCACCAGTAGCAATAGCGCCACTTTGAGCACCATGCTCACGCAAATGCGTCGTCAAGTGTCTTGTATCAATCTCAGAAATTCCAACAATCTGTTGCTCTTTCAGAAAATCTTGAAGAGACTTTTGACTTCTAAAGTTTGAGGGTTTTGGGGATAAGTTACGAATGATGACACCAGCAGCATATATTTTGTCGGATTCACTATCCTGATCATTAATACCCACATTACCAATGTGAGGATATGTCAAGGTAATCATTTGCTGGGTGTAACTTGGATCAGTAAAAATTTCTTGATAGCCAGTGATGGAGGTATTAAATACGACCTCTCCTGAACTGACACCCTGAATACCAATTGATTTTCCAATAAATTGAGTTCCATCAGCCAAAAGAAGCACCGCTGGAGGCAGTTGTGAAGTTAATGTAGTTAGTTTATTTTTTGATAGTGGCAGCAAATCATTCTCCATTACCCTGCTGCCCCAAGATCCACTCCACCCAAAGACGTATCCCGGAGGTGAGTTTGACGGGAGGAAATTGATCTAAGCGCTAGGGATATGTAGGAAGTTATAAAACATCATTATTATACCAAGCAAAAAAATATTCCCTCAAAATACGTCGTGACACCATCTTTTAACCCTTAAAAATCACTTCTTGAATTTGATTTAGTACATTTTTGTCCTCCATCGTACTAATATCTCCAGGATCCCGGCGTTCAGCAATCGCCTGTAATGACCTTCGAACAATTTTTCCTGATCGAGTCTTGGGTAAAGCTTCAACTATGTAAATACGGGCAGGTCTTGCGACAGGACCTAATTGTTGATCAACAACATTCATCAATTCTTTTTCTAAATCTCCGAGATGTTGGGTACTTTTAGGGATAGCAAATGCAATAGCAACTTGTCCCTTCAGTTCATCCGCGATGCCAACAACAGCAACCTCAGCAATATTAGGGTGACTAGAAATACTCTCCTCTATTTCTCGCGTTCCTAAGCGGTGGCCAGCAGTGTTAATGACATCATCGGTTCTACCTAAAATGAAGAAATAGCCATCCTCATCTTTGATTCCCCAATCAAATGTGGAATATACAAGTCGTCCTGCAAAACTTTGCCAATAGGTGCTTACAAATCGCTGATCATCACCCCATACCGTTTGCATACATCCTGGAGGTAAAGGTCCTTCAATTGCTAATAGCCCTTTGGCATTTGCGGATAATTCTTCGCCAGTTACGTCATCTAACAACTTCATGTTGTAACCAAATACTGGCACTCCAGGAGATCCAAATTTATTTGGCATATCCTCTATGCCACGCTGCAATGACAAAATGGGCCAGCCTGTTTCTGTTTGCCAGTAATTATCAATAATTGGTTTTTGTATCGCACCTGAAATCCACTGAGCGGTTGGTTCATCGAGTGGCTCACCCGCCAAAAAGAATGACTCCAATGAAGATAAATCATGATTATTAATAAATTTTGGATCTTGTTTTTTTAATACCCGAATTGCCGTAGGAGAAGAAAACATGGTTGATACGCGATACTTCTCAACCAAACTCCACCAAATACCTGGATCAGGCTTAAGTGGCGTACCTTCAAACATAATGGTTGCCATACCATGAATAAGGGGGCCGTAAATGATGTATCCATGCCCCACAACCCATCCAATGTCTGATGTACAAAACATCGTTTGGCCCGGCTTTGCGCAAAAAACATATTCCATGCTGGTGGCAAGTGCGACCGCATATCCACCCGTATCTCTTTGAACTCCTTTGGGTTTTCCAGTGGTTCCGGAGGTATAAAGAATATAAGAAGGATCGGTTGCATTCAACCACTCACAAGGAACCAAATCATCCATATGCTTTTGTCGTTCAGTCGCATAATCCAAATCTCGACCTATCACTGATGCAAAATCACAAAGGCTTCTTGAAACCATTAAAACATGTTCAGGTTTGTAGGCAGAAATCTCAATTGCTTCGTCTAGAAGTGGCTTATACGGCACAACTTTGCCCGCTCTCATTCCTGCCTCAGCAGTAATGATAAATTTTGGTTGAGCATCTTCAATCCTGGCGGCTAAGCTGTGAGAAGCAAATCCACCAAATACTACTGAATGAATCGCTCCCAAACGCAAGACAGCCAGCATGGCAAAGCAAGCTTGTGCCACCATGGGCATGTAAATCAAAACACGGTCGCCCTTACCTACACCATAGGATTTCAAAATGGCAGCCATACGATTCACTTCTAAATAAAGTTCTTGGTAAGTATAGGTTTGCTCGGTATTGGTTTCTACTGATATAGCAATCAATGCAGCTTGCTCCGCACGGTCTGCTAAATGTCGATCTAATGCGTTATAGCAAATACTGGTTTGTCCATCAACAAACCATTTGGCAAATGGTGGTGAGGAATAATCTAGCACCTGCGAAAACGGTTTTTCCCAATGGATTCTCTTAGCTTGCTCAGCCCAAAAAATTTCAGGATGCTGAATAGACTGTTGATGTGTTTGAAGGTAATTCCCCATTGATCAACCCCTAGCTTATTTATTATTTGATTTGTTTTTTGTCGATGATTTGCTTTGAGACTTACTACTAGTCGCGCTGTTAGATGTGGCTGATTTTGAAGATTTACCCGATGATTTGCTAGTTTCCTTTTTGGAGGGGACCACATTTTGATGATTGGATGCGCTCGTCACCTTTGCATTATCTTTAGAGTTATAGTTGGCAAGGTTACTCGGTACCGCAACACACTTCTTTCCTTTACATTTCATCACCACAGGGATAGGTACAAATTCGCGTTCCAAACTCAAGCTTGGATTTTGCGCTAACTCAATCGGTACATTACCTCTGTGTGTCTCATGTTTTGGAATAATGATAGTTGATCCAGCACGAATTTTCATCCCCTTTGGAATTTTATTGATATCCCGAATTTGATCAGCATCCGTATTTAAACGACTTGCTACATTATCTACAGTATCCGTTCTATCCAACTTTACCACCGTCCAATTAGTTAAGGGAGCTTTATTGGTGCTTAAATTTTTCTTAAATAACTCCGCCTTTCCGTATGGCAGGAGGATCTCTTGATTAAACCCAGATAAAATCACTGGCCCATAATAAGAGGGATTAAGATCCAAAAACCGTTCCCGAGTGATTTCTGATAGTTGGATTACTTTATCAACGTCAATATCTTGAGTCACAGGGATAGAAACAAAATAGGGGTGATTAGCAACTTTAGGTAACTTAAAGCCATATTTAGCAGGTTCCTCAATAATTCTTTTATAGGCCAATAACTTTGGTACATAGTTTCTTGTTTCATTTGGCATGGATAAACTAAAGTAATCTGTATTTAAATTGACTGATTTATTCTTTGCAATCGCTCTACCAACTGAGCCCTCACCCCAGTTATAAGCGGCTAAAGCCAAATGCCAATCACCAAACATATCGTAAAGCTTTTGCAGATAATCAAGCGCCGCTCTTGTAGACTTCACAATATCCCCGCGTTCATCACGAAATATATTTTGGTCTAACTTAAAATATTTACCTGTGGCTGGCATAAACTGCCACATACCTGCAGCCTTTACTGGCGATACGGCTTTAGGGTTGAAAGCGCTCTCTACAAAGGGCAATAAAGCTAACTCGCTTGGCATATCTCTTGCTTCAACTTCTTCGATGATGTAAAAAAGGTAGGAGGATGACCTTTCTAATAAACGATCTACATAAGCAGGATTAGACTTTAATTGACGTACATGACGATCGATAATTTCTAAATTTGGATCTTGAATATCGAAACCTAAACGAATCCTCTCCCATAGATCATCTTGAACCTTAACGTCTTTTGTCGGTTTGACAGCTTCTACAGATTTTTTAACAGGCTCATTCGTCCAAGTGTTATTGCTATTGCTATTGTTATTGCTAATCTCGGTATTATTGGTTGCACACCCTGTTACGAGGAAGGTACAACACATCGTAATAAAAAAAATTCGTATCATTTAAAGCTATCTTTCATTTTTCTAAGGACAGCAAGTACTTCAGAGGGGCTACTCACGCTTCCTTGTGATGCTTGCCGTGCAATTTCTATCATACTCGGTAAATCACATCTCATAAATGGATTTACTCTTTTCTCTAAACCAATAGAAGTTGGGACTGTAGGCAGATGATTATGACGCAATTCCGCCGCCTGCTTCGACCAAGCTAATAAATCTGGGTTTTTCTCTTCTACCGATAAAGCAAACTTAATATTAGACAGTGTGTACTCATGCGCACAACAAACTAAAGTTTCATTCGGCAATTGAGCAAATTTTTGCAGAGATTGGTACATATCTTGTGCACTTCCTTCGAACAATCTACCACACCCTGTTGCAAATAGCGTATCGCCACAATACAACCTTGGGGAAGGGTTAAATATTGTCTGTGGTAAAAAATATGCCGCATGAGACAAGGTATGTCCCGGAACCGCTAAGACCCTGGCAATGACTAAAGGGAATAATTCCACCTCATCTTGATCCTTAATCACTCGGTCTAAAAATGTAATTCCAGAATGTAAAGGTCCAATTGCAGTGACTGGTGGTTGATTGGATTTTTTTGCCCACTCCAGTAATTGCTCGGCGCCACCAATATGATCTAAATGATGGTGGGTAATGAGAATACCTTTTAAAACAATATTTTCTTGTTCAAAAAAACTCATGATAGGATTAGCATCACCTGGATCAACTACCCAAGCTTGAAAATTTTGTATGATGACCCATAAGTAATTATCACTAAATGCGGGAATTTGTTTAAACTGCAGAGAGGTATTTTCCAATTTATCCTTCAAGAAAATTTCTTAATCACTTTGATTTGAATCACATACCGATGATACCAAGCACTGCAGAAAATTCCAAATACTCTCAAAATGAATGGGATCAGTGGTTAAGTACTTCTCCAGGTCAGTACGTGCTCGCCTGGGAAGATAAACAATTTAGTAAATCTGTTGAAGATGCTTTTGGTTTTGAAGCCCTGCAAATTGGACTTCCCCAATTATCCTGTCTCGCAAATAACCGTATTACACACCGTTGGCAAATGTTATTACCAACTCAACCCTTTCATGATGAACAACCGAACCCGAACCTACATATTATTTGTCAAGGGTCTATTTATGACTTACCTTTTGCGAATGAAAGCTTTGATTTAATAGCCTTACCCCATGTTTTGGAGTTCATGGAAAGCCCCCATGAAGCGCTTCGAGAGATTCATCGCATCTTAAGGCCAGAAGGCCGAATCGTTATCTCAGGATTCAATCCATATAGTTTGTGGGGTCTGCGCCAATATGGTGGCAACTTAATTGACCGCCCCTTTCTCCCCAAAGAGGGCCGATTTATTAGTCACCACAGGATTAAAGATTGGCTTAATTTGCTAAATTATTCAATAGATCGTGGCAAGTTTGGTTGTTATGGTGTTCCCATTAAAAATAGTTCTAGATTAAACGGTCAAACTCTACTAGATAAAGTGGGAGATCGATGGTGGCCATTTATGGGCTCGGTATTCATGTTAAGTGCCATAAAAAGAATCCCCGGAACTAAAATGGTAGGGCTCATTAAGCCTGGTCGTAAAATCCTCCCTACTGCTTTAAAGCCGGTAGCAAGCTCTAACTCGAACTATGAAAAAAAATAAACATTCTGTCATTATTTATACAGATGGTGCATGTAAAGGAAATCCAGGACTTGGTGGCTGGGGTGTTGTTTTACGCTCAGGTGATAAAGAAAAACATCTCTATGGTGGGGAAAAAAATACAACCAATAATCGCATGGAAATGACCGCTGTAATTAAGGCTTTAAACGCACTCAAATCCTCTTGTCATATTCAACTTTTTACAGACTCTCAATATGTCAATCGCGGTGTCAATGAATGGCTACAAAATTGGAAAAAAGCTGGCTGGAGAACGGCTTCTCGTGCACCAGTCAAAAATGTAGATTTATGGCAAGCGATTGACGAACTTTTAGATGGTCATGAAATTGAGTGGCATTGGGTTAAAGGGCACTCGGGGGACCCTGGTAATGATTTGGCGGATGAGCTTGCCAATCGAGGTGTTCTAGAGGCCGGAAATGCATAATTTTTGGCTTTTTTAAACACAAGTTTAATATTTTTAAACTTTTTCTAAAAAACTTGTGAGAAAATCCACAGTTGAGAATTTCGACGCCTTTACTTGTTGAATTTAAGGCTTTTAATAATTAATATAAGATTCGAATTATTGGAGATGCATGAATACACCAGCAACTGGACGTTTTAGTTTAAATAAAGCGATTTTTTTCTTGATTGGCTTGGCCTTAATTGCTGCGCTTGCCTACTTCCTCTACTCCTCATTTGTGATCCCTAAAAAAAAGCCGCCGGAGGTAGTCCAAACTGTTGTTACGACTAAAGCTGTTCAACAAGACTTTCCCGTCATCATTGAAACTTCAGGAAATATCGTTGCTACCAATATGGTGGACATTCGACCCCAAGTGGCAAATGTCATTGCTCAAATCCACATTAAAGATGGCCAAGATATCCAAAAAGGTGATTTACTGTTTACCCTTGACGACCGAGCTGATAAAGCCAACTATGAAAAGTTTAAAGCCTTAGCTGAAGATGCTGAACGTCAATATCAACGATCTTTAGAACTCGCAAAACAAAACTTTATTTCCAAAGCAAGTGTCGAAACCGCAATGGCAAATGCGAACTCCGCAAGATCTGCGGCGAACTCCGCCCAAGTCACTCTTAGTTATGACTACATCCGCTCCCCTATTTCTGGTAGAGCAGGCGTAATCAATGTATTTCCAGGATCACTGGTCTCACCGAGTAATGCAGTTTCAATTACCTCCCTTGCAACTACAACTAGTACGCAAGGGTCAATGGTAACCATTAGCCAATTAAATCCGATCAATGTTCAATTCACGATTCCTGAAGCTTATATGGCCGAACTTATCAAGCTTCAACGCTCCTCAACAGGCTTGACTGTCAAAGTCGACATAGGTGGAGGCGCCCAAAAAGAAGGTAAAGTGTATGTAATCGATAATCAAGTTGATCCAGCAGTAGGCTCAGTTCGTGTCAGAGCATCTTTAGATAATTCAGATTACACATTGGCTCCAGGTAGATTTGTGCATGTTAATTTACAAACAAAACTCATCAAAGATGCCATCGTTGTTCCTAGCCAGTCCTTAGTATCCAATACGCAAGGGGATCTTGTTTATACAGTAGACGCAGAAAATAAAACGGTCCTCAACAAAGTCAAAATCATCAGTCAAGGTAATGGTAACGTTGCCTTAACAGGCCTGAAAGAAGGAGATCGTGTAGTCGTTGAAGGTAAGCAAAATATTCGTCCGGGTCTAAAAGTTGTTGAAGGATCTGCGAGAAAAGCAACTGAAGAAGAGCCTAAAAAATCATCTAAATAGGTCTTAATGCCTAATCCAACCAGGAATTCTTTATGACAATTTCAGAATTATGTATACGACGCCCAGTGATGACTGTGTTGTTATCACTGGCTATTATTGTTGCCGGATCCATTGCCTATACCAAAATTCCCGTTGCGGCATTACCGAGTTTTAATTCTCCAGTCATTCAAGTGTCAGCATCACTTCCAGGTGCTAGCCCTGAAAATATGGCTTCTAGCGTGGCCTTACCACTCGAAAAAGAGTTTTCCACGATTGATGGCATCAATGTCATTAGTTCTACTAATTTTTTAGGTAGTACAAGCGTTACCCTTGAATTTAATAACTCAAAGGATATTGATAAAGCAGCAGTTGATGTGCAGGCAGCATTGCTCCGTGCTCAAAGAAGACTTCCTGTCGAAATGACAGTGCCGCCTTCCTACAGAAAAGTCAACCCTGCAGATGCTCCTGTTTTATATCTGACCATGACCTCACCATCCATGAGTCTATCCACCATCAATGAATATGCCGAAAATTTATTATCGCCCAATCTATCTACGGTTGAAGGTGTTGCCCAAGTTCTTATCTTTGGCGCTAAACGTTATGCGGTTCGTGTCAGAGCACTTCCAGCAAAGCTTGCTCTGAATAATCTCACACTAGATGACATAAGTGTTGCCATCAATAAAGCCAATTCTAATTCTCCAGTAGGATTATTGGAAGGACCAAGACAGTCTTTAACTATTTACGCCAACAGCCAAATGGTTAAAGCAACTGAGTATGCCGATCTTATCGTCGCCCAACGCAATGGCTTTCCAATTCGCTTAGGGGATGTAGCAGAAGTTTCTGAATCATTTGAAAATGTGAGAACCTTGGGTAGGTATAAATCTGACCGCTCGATTACTCTTGCCATTCAAAAACAACCCAATGCGAATACGGTAAAGGTAGTTGATTCAGTGAAAGAAATGCTTCCCCAATTTCAAGCCCAACTTCCAGCGTCCATCCAAATTAACCAACTCAATGATCGATCCCTGTCCATTAAAGAAGCGATTCATGATGTCAACCTGACTTTGCTGCTCACGATTTGTTTAGTTGTGTTGGTGATTTTCTTATTCTTAAAACACATCTCAGCAACGGTAATTCCTGCTTTAAGTTTGCCTATCTCATTAATTGGTGCTTTTTTCTTAATGTATTGGATGGGTTATAGCTTAGATAACATATCTTTATTAGGCATCACTTTAGCCGTGGGTTTAGTGGTTGATGACTCGATTGTTGTTTTAGAAAATATCATTCGGTATCTCGAAGAAGGTATGTCTCCTCTGCAAGCCGCTTTAAAAGGAAGTAAAGAGGTTGGCTTTACGATTATTTCCATCTCAATTTCGCTTGTGGCAGTTTTTATTCCTATATTTTTTATGCCAGGACCTGTAGGTCTTCTCTTTAGAGAGTTTGCCGTGGTTGTGAGCTTGTCCATTCTTGTTTCGGCGGTCGTTTCTTTGACCTTGGTACCAATGCTATGCAGCCGTTTCCTGCCGGACATGTCGAATCATGCGAACCAACCTAAAGAATATTGGATTACCAAAAAGTTTGATATTTTATTTAACGCTATTTACCAAGGCTACTCTAGAACCCTTCTTATAGCTCTAGATCATAAGCGATTCGTTTTAGGCGTTGCTTTAGCAACTTTTGCAATTACCATTGCCATGTTTATTTATGTTCCTAAAGGATTCTTCCCTGAGGAAGATATTGGTCAAATCATTGTTACAACTGAGGCATCAGAAGATATTTCTTTTGAAGCGATGCTAGTACTTCAAGACCGAGCAGCGGATATGGTGAACCAAAATCCTCATGTGAATAGCTTTGTGTCGGTTTTAGGAGGTGGCGCAAGTTCTGGGATTAACTCCGGTCGAATGTTCCTTAATTTAAAACCAAAAAGCGAACGTCCCAAAATGAGCAAGTTACAGGAAGAGTTACGTAAAGAGTTTCGAAAAATTCCTGGCTTAGTTGTTTTCATGCGTCCAATACAAAACTTACAATTAGGTGGAAAATCCAGTAAGAGTAGATACCAATATATTCTGCAAAGTGTAGGTTTAGAAGGTATTAACGAATGGTCTGAAAAAGTTCAAGCGCAGATGAAAAAAGATCCAATATTTAGGGACGTTACCAGTGACTCACAATTAAAAGGGCTTAGCTTAAAAGTTGACATTGACAGAGAAAAAGCTGCTTCATCTGGTGTAACGATTCAAGATATTCGCACAGCACTATATACAGCCTATGGGGAAAAACAGGTTTCTACGATTTATACTCCCGTAAATACCTACCAAGTCATCCTTGAAGTAACTCCGCAAGATAAGCAATTTGAATCAGACCTTAATTCAATTTATGTGCGTGGTCGTACAACGGACAAATTAATACCATTGTCTAGTCTTGCAACATTCAAACGCTTTATCGGCCCTACTGCAGTGAACCATCAGGGGCAAATTCCAGCGGTCACCATCTCTTTTAACTTAGCTCCTGATGTCCCATTGGGCAATGCAACTAAAAAATTAGAGGGTATTACTAGAGATATCAAGTTGCCAAATACCATCTTGACAAGCTATGGTGGTGATGCTGCTGTATTTAAAGATAACCAAGCTGGACAAGCAATTTTATTAATTGCCGCCTTAGGTGTGATTTATGTACTACTTGGTGTGCTATATGAGAGTTATATTCATCCTCTCACCATTCTTGCTGGACTACCCTCTGCGGCAATTGGGGCTTTAGTCTTTTTGCAAATGTTTGGCATGGAGCTCACCATTATTGCCACGATTGGTATTTTGCTATTAATTGGTATTGTGAAAAAGAATGCGATTCTGATGATTGACTTTGCTCTTGATGCAAAAAGATCTAGAAACCTTCCACCTCATGAGGCGATTCACGAGGCCTGCTTAGTTCGTTTTAGGCCAATTCTGATGACAACCCTTGCGGCCATGATGGGGGCATTACCAATTGCACTAGGTCTTGGGGCTGGTGCGGAATTAAGGCAACCTCTTGGTATCGCCGTTGTTGGGGGGCTAGTCTTCTCCCAAGTGATTACTTTGTACATTACACCAATTATTTATATTTATTTGGACAAGTTTGCAGGTGATGGTCCAATGCAAATCTCTGAAGAAACACTCAAAGGTATTTAAGGTTTTTAATTGAAAATTACGCGTCAAATTATTCTAGATACCGAAACAACCGGACTTCACCCAAATAACGGTGATCGACTAGTGGAGATTGGTTGTATCGAACTCATCAATCGCCGGATGACTGGCAATAATTTACATTTTTATATTAATCCCGAAAGAGATATGCCTGAAGCGGCAGCTGCAATCCACGGTCTACGTGAAGACTTTTTAAGAGATAAACCAGTTTTTGCAGATGTAGTAGATGACATTGCTTCTTTTTCACAAGGTGCCGAGGTGATTATTCATAATGCTGCATTCGATTTAGGTTTTTTGGATATGGAGTTTAAACGTTTAGGTCTAGATCCATTTAGTTCAATCGTTGCAGGTGTCATTGACACCCTAACCGACGCCCAAAAGATGTTTCCCGGAAAAAGAAATCGACTCGATGATTTGTGTAACCGGTTTGATGTAAAAAATGATCACCGCACGCTTCACGGAGCCCTTCTCGATGCAAAACTCTTAACCGAGGTCTTTTTATGCATGACCAGAGGTCAAAATGATTTGATGATGGATGCAGGGGTTGAAACGTCTAATCACTCTAGTTTTGATTTGCAACTCCCCTTAGCAGCCGATTTAATGATTATCAATGCTTCTTCTGAAGAAGAGGCCCTTCATAGGGAGTTAATGCAGGATATTGCTAAAAAGGCTAAACACACTCCGGCTTGGTTACATTAGTTCATACTGTAACAATACCCATGAGTCTGACGACTCCATTAGATGATATTCATGATGAAAACCGACTCCATCAATAAAAACAATGACAAATATGATGTACGTGAAAATCAATCAATTGAATTGTTAAAAGAGCTTCATATTTTGACTCGTGATGGGAAAATGAATCAAGATAGTCGCAGAAAATTAAAGCAAGTTTTTCATTTGGTGCAATTTATCGAACCAATCATTGGGGACCTCTCCCAGCAGCAACAAGCATTTAATCTGGTCGATTTTGGCGCTGGCAAATCTTATTTAGGGTTTTTACTTTATGACCTAATTGCAAAGCATCTTCAACACCCGTTTCAAATTATTGGTATTGATCTTAGAGAGGATTTGGTTCAATATTCACAAGAGTTAGCTCAGCGAGTCGAATTTAAGCACATGCTTTTTTATCAATTAAACACTCAAGAAGCACTTGTTTCAGCAGATCTTCCTCAACAAATCGATATCGTCACAGCGCTGCATGCATGCAACACTGCTACAGATGATGCCATCAATTTCGCACTTCATCGAAATGTTCCCTATATTGTTTTAGTGCCTTGTTGTCAAGCAGAGGTAGCGGGACTTCTGAAAGAGAAAAAATCTAAAGTATTGAAAAATAATTATTTTTCAGCTCTTTGGAAATTTCCAATCCATACGCGAGAGTTTGGCAGTCATTTAACCAATGTCATGCGCTGTTTATTTTTAGAGTCCTGTGGATATGAGGTTACTGTAACTGAACTTGTCGGTTGGGAACACTCAATGAAAAACGAATTAATCATCGCAAAGAAGCTTCTCTCTTCTAGCAAATCGCAAAATGCAAGTGCGCAACTGAAACATCTATTACTTGAGTTCAATTTAGAAGCCTTAGCTCCCCGATTTAAGATAAATTTGTGAAGCCACTACGGTAAATTTTTTTATCTTGATGATCTTATGTCTCGGCTTGCAAGGGCTATATTTTCCTAGGAGTGAGACATCAATTACCCACTTTCAACCGCCATATAACCACTGCGAGGGAAGAAAATTGGTAGTGAATTAAATCCTAGGGTTTTCGTGTGGCAACGATGAGTGCGTAGTTACCATCTTTAAAGTAACCAACTCTGAATGGTAATTTTCTTTCGTCGTCACGTTGCTTGTAAGCCTTTGCAAGTTCCGTGTTGTATGTCGAAAATACCTTATATGCTTTTACAAAACTGCCGTATAAAATAGTATTAAATTGTTGATTGAGTGGACGATAGTCTATACCTGTTTCATCTTGGACAACCATCGGTGCATGCTGTAATAACTCATCACGAATCATCGTAAATCCATAATTTTGGGGTAAATGTGACGCTGCTTTTAATAGCACTGGAGATTTAGCTGACTCACGAAAAAATGCTAAATGAGAGGGGTGATCTTTCATGCCATCATTTGATAAATCCATTTTTACATAATCTAAAATGACTGGCCTATTGTCTTTCACAAGATAAAATCGTACGGAATCCCAAGACTGGTCTTCACTTAACTCTTTCACTTCACCATTAGCGTCAATCGAGATCGGGACAATTTTCTGAATAGAAAATTGGTGTAAATGTGCAAATGAAGCAATTAAAGTAGTCGCTCCAATCTTTACTTTGTTCGTCGAGATATACTTAAATAGGTACTCTGTAACAAAAAAACCATCTCTACCAAAACTCTTCCAAGCTGAGCTTAAGACTTCCATTGTTTGAGATGCGGCACTGGGGCTTAAATGACTTAAATCAACTAAGCGCTCTCCCCTTTGCTGAGCTGACATCACATAATGATCTGCTTGTGGATAAATTTGATACAAGGTCGTAAAGTCTGGTCCAGAAAATGGGTAAAACACTTTTTTGGCATCACTATGAACTTCAGTACCAGACCAACTCAACATAGGTTTACCCATTTTTTTGAGATAGTTTGACCAATTAGACTCAATCAACTCATTTATTTTTTGCCACTCTTCTTGTTTTAAGTTAGCAGGTTTATTTTGCGCTAGCGTATTTCCAGAAATTAAATCAACTGTCTGATCAATCTTCGAGGGAATTTGATAGTGGGGAGGTGCTGTGGTGTTATTTTTTGGTGCAATAGTGGACAAAGGTACATTTTTTATATTTTTTTGATTTTTGTTTGACTGCCATAGTAAAAAGGTCAACAAACTCGCAAGAAATAATACGGATAGCGTGACATAGGCAGATTTTCGGTGCATATTCTTATAAATTTTAAATAGATAATATATTTTATAATGTTTTTATAATATTTCTTTAGCTAATAGAGCATATGACTGCTTTCTTATATCAAAATCATGAGCCCAAGTAATCACTGCAATTTCTTCAATTCCAAGATCCTCTGAAAGATCTTGCATCTTTTGGGCTACCACTCCAGCCGATCCAACAAAACCTTTTTGACACATTGTTGTAAATTGAACTTCATCTTGTTCACTTTGCCAATTTCCAGCTATGTCTGGATGAGTCATAGAACCGAGAATTCCTTTTTGACGGTCGATTTTCCAACGCGCTCTACTTCTAAAATGATAAAAAGCCTCTTCTTCATCCTTAGCCGCTAATGCCCATAAACATACAATCACCTGAGGCTGCTGCAGTCGGTCGGAGGGCTTAAATTGATGGTGATATAAATCAATCGCTTGTTTTGCGCCTTCACCATCTGTAATAAAGTGGGCAAATACATAGGGTAAACCTAAATATGCCGCTAATTGTGCACCATAATCAGAGCTTCCTAAAATCCATAATTCTGGAAATGTATCCCCTAGCGGAAATGCTTGTACCCCTTTAGCTAGATGTCCGGATGGGAAAGGTTCATTGCGTAACCAGAGATCTAACTCTTGCACTTGCTGCGGAAAATGTGCTGCGGACTGCGATTGCGGATTCAGTATTTGCGCAGTGCGCATATCACTTCCAGGTGCTCGACCTACGCCTAAATCAATTCTTCCTGGAGCTAAACTTTCTAGAACCCGAAACTGCTCCGCAACTTTTAGTGCACTATAGTGTGGCAACATCACTCCAGCACTACCAAGTCGAATGTGATTTGTTTTTTGCGATATGGCTGCCATCAATATTTCAGGGGCGGTACCCACAATACTAGGATGACTGTGATGTTCAGATACCCAAAAACGGTGATATCCCAACTCTTCTGCATGTACTGCTAAATCTACCGTATGTTGAATCACTGCTGCGTGAGCAACACCCTCTACAGCAGCAGATTGATCCAAAACCGATAGATATTTAAGCATGATGTTTAAATGGCCTCTGTAATGACCTTACCAAAATCCTGAGTGTTACCTGTACCACCCATGTCTGGTGTAAACGGCGCGTGCTTTGGACCTGCAGCCAAAACTTTTTCAAAGGCATCCACAATTGCTTTAGATGCTTCAGGGTGACCAAGGTGCTCAAGCATCATTGCGGCACTCCAAATTTGTCCTATTGGGTTAGCGATTCCTTTTCCAGCGATATCTGGAGCGGAACCATGAACGGGCTCAAATAAGGAAGGGTAGATACCTTCTGGGTTGATGTTGCCCGATGGAGCAATCCCAATTGTTCCAGTACAAGCAGGACCAAGATCAGACAAAATATCACCAAATAAATTACTACCGACAACAACATCAAAATGTTGTGGGCGTTGCACAAAGAAAGCCGTCAAAATATCAATATGAAATTGATCAACCTTGATTTGTGGATATTGCGTTGCCATATTGGCTACTCGCTTATCCCAATAAGGCATCGTAATAGAAATGCCATTTGATTTGGTGGCCGAAGTTAAATGTTTTTTTTCACGCTTATTGGCTAATTCAAAGGCGTATTTCAAAATACGATCGACACCTGTCCGGGTCATGACAGTTTCCTGAATCACAAACTCTCGATCAGTTCCTTCAAACAAAATACCTCCCGCATTTGAATACTCACCTTCGGTATTTTCACGGACGACATAAAAATCAATATCTCCAGGTTTGCGATTGGCTAAGGGGCTTGGAACACCTGGGATAAGTTTGACTGGGCGTAAATTAACATATTGATCAAAGCGCTTACGGAATTGAATCAAACTGCCCCATAAGGAAATATGGTCAGGAACCAGTTTTGGCATACCAACCGCACCAAAGAAGATCGCATCTTGACCAACTAATAAATCAAACCAATTATCTGGCATCATCTTGCCATGCTTTACATAATAGTCACAGCTTGCAAAATCAAAATGATTCAGTTGTATGTCTATACCAAATTTTCTACAAGCCGCATCAAGGGCTCGTAATCCTTCAGGCATCACTTCTACGCCAATACCATCCCCTGCAATAACTGCGATTTCATGTTTTTGGGTCATCTTTAACTTACCGCCCTATGGATAATTTCTTTTTGTTGATCATCGACATTTTCAATACTTGGTTCAATTTTTTCTTTTGCATATTCTTCCATTCTTATTTTATCCTTTGGACAAATCGGTGCACCATAATCTGCCCAACGTTTTAAAAGGCTAACCTCATATCCACATTCAGGGCATTTTGCTTTAGTTCTAGTTGCATTACTTGGTCTTGGCGGCGGAAAATTTAAGGCCCGATGAGGATAATCTCCTAATTTTTGACAAATCGTCATTAATCGAATCTTCAGTGCTGGGCCTGCCATCGCCATCCGTGCAGGTCCTTCTAGACCAACTACCTGAGCAATCCCCTGAAAGTCTGCGCCATGACCTGATTGACAATCATCAATCGCATGGCAGATTTCATGCACTAAGGTATCTAAAACCTCAACTGGATCATCAATTTTTGGGGAAATAAAAATTTCATTGACCATTTCACCCGATCTCTGCCGAGGCCAGCACTGACCCAAAGTCGTTCTGGGGCTACTAGATGCAGCAAACCCGCAGGAAACTTTGAGGGGTGGAACTCCGTATCCAACAGCAGAAAAGATCGGCTCTAAGGCCTGAATAGCGTTTTGAAGCCATGTCTCTCGATTCACAGGTGCATCCAATTAATTTTGCATGATTGATAAAAAATACTATTATCGCTCGAATTAAATAAATACTTTATTTACCTTTTGGTATTTATCGCCATTGCATGGTTCAAGAATGTAAAATATTCATATTAATCAATTGATTTTTTTGGAGACTTATATGACAACTGCCGCTTTTACTCCTTCTGACGATGTAGTTCACTATATTGCCGGGCAAAAATTTTCCGGAACATCTGGTCGCTTTCAAGATGTCTATCATCCTGCAAGTGGTCAAAAAAGTCGCAGAGTAGTATTGGCAAGTACAGCAGATGTTAATCAAGCTGTAGCGGTAGCCCAAGCCGCATTTCCTAAATGGGCTGACACCCCCCCACTGCGCCGTGCACGTATTATGTTCAAATATCTTGAACTGTTAAATCAACATCAAAACGAACTAGCAGCAATCATTACTGCAGAACACGGTAAAGTTTTTACAGATGCTCAAGGTGAAGTAACTCGCGGTATCGAAATTGTTGAGTTTGCATGTGGCATCCCAGAACTTCTCAAGGGTGAATACACTGAACAAGTTTCAACGAATATTGATAACTGGACAATGCGCCAACCTTTAGGTGTGGTTGCGGGTATTACGCCGTTCAACTTCCCTGTGATGGTCCCCATGTGGATGTATCCGATGGCAATTGCCAGTGGGAATACATTTATTCTTAAGCCAAGCCCAACAGATCCATCTGCTTCTTTATTTTTGGCAAATCTTTTTAAAGAAGCTGGCCTTCCCGACGGAGTATTTAATGTGGTTCAAGGTGACAAAGAAGCGGTTGATGCATTAATTGAGAATCCTGATGTAAAAGCACTGAGCTTTGTAGGTTCAACGCCTATTGCCAATTATATTTATGAGCGTAGTGCGCATTTTGGTAAACGTGTCCAAGCTTTGGGGGGTGCTAAAAATCATATGGTTATCATGCCAGATGCTGATATTGATAAGGCGGTTGATGCACTTGTAGGCGCTGCTTACGGATCTGCTGGCGAGCGCTGCATGGCAATTTCAGTCGCAGTTCTCGTTGGTTCTGCTGCTGAGCGTGTGATGCCTGCACTGATTGAAAAAACCAAGTCTTTGAAAATTAAAAACGGGATGGAGCTTGATGCGGAAATGGGTCCAATTGTGACTGCAACAGCTAAAAACCGTATCAGCTCCTACATTCAATCTGGAGTGGACGAAGGTGCTCAACTCTTAGTCGATGGTCGTAACTTTACCGTTTCTGGTTTAGAAAATGGCTTTTGGTTAGGTGGCACCTTGTTTGACAACGTAACAACCGACATGAAAATTTATAAAGAGGAAATTTTTGGGCCGGTTCTCTCGTGTGTACGTTTAGAGAATTTTAGTCAAGCTGTCGATTTAATTAATGCTCATGAATTCGGAAACGGTGTTGCCTGCTTCACGAGTGATGGCAATATTGCTCGTGAATTTGCCAGACGGATCCAAGTCGGCATGGTTGGTATTAACGTTCCGATTCCTGTCCCAATGGCTTGGCACGGTTTTGGTGGTTGGAAAAATTCTTTGTTTGGTGATATGCATGCTTATGGTCGTGAAGGAGTTCGTTTTTACACGAAGCAAAAAAGCATTATGCAACGCTGGCCAGAAAGTATTTCCAAAGGTGGTGAGTTTGTCATGCCAACGATTAAATAATTGGTGGTAAAAAAAGCCCTTAGTTTAATTTTCTAAGGGCTTTTTTATATTTTGAATCATTATTGAAGTGTATTTTTAAACGAGGGAAGCACAGGTAGTGAGAAAACCTCAATGCCCTCATCGATTAATTCAGCAGCTTCATCAACGGTAGTTACGCCACGAATACTTCTCTCCGGAGATTCTCTGTAATGAATTTTACGAGCTTCCTCAGCAAAGGATTCACCCACATTTTCTGTCTTTTCCATAATTTCACGAACCACTTGCAACATCATCGCCTGCATTTTTTCTTGAAAGAGGGCTTTTTGCTCAGGGCTTAAGTGCATCGCATCACTCGCTGAAGGCATATTTTGCGAAACCTTTTCAAGCGCATCAAGTGTGGAATTGCTGTGATTATGAACCTTACCACCAATATAAGGAGCAGATGGCATGCGGGCAATTTCAATGCTATCACACATTGGACAGCATAAAACTGCACGCTCTTTTTGCGATGAAAAATCTTCCTCAGAAGTAAACCATCCTTCAAATTGATGGTTAAGAGGACAAGCCAAGTTGTAAACTTTCATATTTTCAGAATTTCAATTTTAATATTTGTTTTAATTATGACACCAATTCATATTCTATTTAAAAAATAGAATATGAATGATTTAACTACTAGATTCCTGATAAAAATCTTGAAGCCAATAGAAGCTGATAATGGTTTTTACGTCAGTTATTTTTCCTTGTTTAATCCATTCGTGAATTTCTTTTAAAGAAGCTCCAAAAATGTCTAAAAACTCTCCATCATCTAAATTAGCTTGAGTCATTTCTAAATCTTTAGCTATATAAATATCAATAAATTCAGTGGAATGAGAAATAATCGGATGTATCTTTCCTAAAAAATGCCACTCCCTGGCAATGAAACCAGTCTCCTCTTGTAACTCTCGCTTCGCGCAGGTGAGTGTATTCTCACCAGGATCTAATTTTCCAGCAGGGATTTCGATAAAGGCTTGATGTAACGGATAGCGGTACTGCCTCTCAAGCAACACTCTACCATCTGGCAATATCGGGACAATTGCAACAGCTCCAGGATGGATTAAGTACTCTCTCCCGGCAATTTGACGATTGGGTAATTGGACCTGATCTTGAATCAGTTTTAAGTAATAGCCTTCATAAACCGGCTTTGACTCTAGAGTAACTTCTCGAAGATGCCCATCACCTACTGGCAAGTCGTCAAAATTTGGAATCAATGGAAAGCTAGTTGTCATCAGCCCTGCAGAGATGTTCTCATCGCATGTAAACACAGGGTAGTGAGGAATGCTGGAAATATACCTGCTAAAAGAATAAAGATACCGTTGATGGTCAACACCCCTTTGGCAAATCCCTGTCCAGTAATTAAGCTAGTATCCGATGGCTCTTCAAAATACATCGTTTTCACAACACGTAAATAATAAAAAGCTCCGACGAGTGATGCCATGACCGCAAATATGGCTAAGCCAAGATATCCAGCATCGACTAAAGAATCCAAGATAGATAATTTTGCAATGAATCCAACTGTTGGTGGAATGCCTGCTAACGAGAACATGAGCAACAACATAATAAAGGCTAATAATGGACTGCGACGGTTAAGCCCTTTTAAATCATCAATGGTTTCACATTCAAATCCTTTTTTCGACAAAATCATCAAAAGACCAAAGGTGCCCAGTGTAGACAATACATAAGTAACTGCATAAAAGAAAGAAGCACTGTATGCAAGCTCATCATATACACAAAGGAATCCAAGAAGCAAAAAGCCCATATGAGAAATCGTCGAATAAGCTAACATCCGTTTGATATTTGTTTGCGCAATCGCCGTTAAGTTACCGACAATTAATGACGTAACAGATAAGAAAATTAAAATCGGCTGCCAATCCACATCAAGATTTTGCAAACCACCGACTAATAATCTGAAAGTAATTGCAAAGGCAGCAATTTTGGGTGCTCCACCAATCAACAAAGTGACTGATGTCGGTGCCCCATCATAGACATCAGGTACCCACATATGAAACGGTGCTGCGCCTAATTTAAATGCAAGGCCAGCTAATAAAAAAACAATACCAAAAGAAAGTACAAGGTGCATGACCGCATCACTGTTGGTGGTACGCAAAATATCCTCTAAATCTAATGACCCTGTAGCACCATAAATCATGGACATGCCGTATAACAAGAAGCCAGAGGATAAGGCTCCCAAAATGAAATATTTCATGCCCGCCTCAATACCTCTAGGAAAGTTCGGGCGCATAGCTGTTAAGGTATAAGTCGACAGTGCTAATAACTCTAGGCCAAGGTACAGAGTTAACATATTGGCCCCAGAGATCATCACAAATTGTCCTAGCAAAGCCAATAAAACGAGTGCGATGTAATCCGTTCTAAAGAGTTGGCGGTCAATTAAATATTGTTTTGAATAAATGAGTGTCACCATCACTGCAATCGCAGATACGGACTTCAAGACGTTTGAAAAGGGATCTACAATATATAATCCATTCATGATGTGCATAGGCACATCACTCACCCGCATCGCAAACAAAATAGCTAACGCAAGTAATGTCAAAATCGATAATTGATAAGCGAAACCAGCTGCTTTTGGCGTGAAGAATACATCGTCATCATTCACTTCTTTTTCTTTGAAAAAAGGTGTCACTAATAAAATGGAACAGGCCACGAGTAATAAAATTAACTCGGGAAAAATTTCTAATAAGTCAATTGCTTGCATGCTAGTTCCAGTTCTTTAAATCTTCGTCATCGCGACATGCTTGAGTAACTCAACCGCCGCTGGATGAATAATATCGGTGAAAGGTTTTGGATAAACCCCCATACCAATGGTTAATATCGTTAATACTCCAAGAATGAAATACTCTCTTGCGTTGATATCACTTAATTGTGCAACATGATCATTGGTTACTGTGCCAAAAAATACTCTTTTGGTCATCCATAATGAATACGCAGCTCCAAGGATGAGTGCTGTGGAGGCGAGTAAGCCAATCGTGAAGTCATAATCAATCGCACCAAGAATGACCATAAACTCACCAATAAATCCTGAAGTTGCAGGTAAACCACAATTAGCCATTGCAAAAAAAACAGCAAATACTGCAAAGCGAGGCATCGTGTTGACTACTCCACCGTAATCAGAGATTTCACGAGTATGCATCCGGTCATATAAAACCCCAATGGAAAAGAACATTGCGCCAGAAATGAATCCATGTGAAATCATCTGAATAATTCCACCTTCAAGCCCCATCTGGTTGAAAATAAAGAAGCCTAAGGTGACAAAGCCCATATGCGCAATCGAGGAATACGCCACCAATTTTTTCATATCTTTTTGGACAAGGGCAACTAATCCAACGTAGATGACGGCAATTAAAGATAAAGCAATGATGAATGGTCCCAAATAAATACTGGCATCTGGAGCAATCGGTAATGAGAATCTTAAGAAGCCATAAGCGCCTAACTTCAGCATAATCGCAGCCAATACTATGGAACCACCTGTTGGGGCTTCCACGTGCGCATCTGGTAGCCAAGTGTGGACTGGCCACATGGGAACCTTAACTGCAAACGCCATTAAAAATGCGAAGAAAATCAACAACTGTTCTGTGAAGTTCAAGTGCACCTGATGCCACTCAAGAATATTAAAGGAGCCCGTTGCGTTATATAAATACAAAATCGCAATCAATGTGAGAAGTGATCCAAGTAATGTATATAAGAAGAATTTAAATGCAGCATAAATTTTATTCTTACCTCCCCACACACCAATAATGATATACATCGGAATCAGTGTCGCTTCAAAGAACACATAAAAAAGTAAGCCATCTAATGCTGAAAATACACCAATCATTAGGCCTGACAAAATTAAAAATGCTGCCATGTACTGCGCGACGCGATCCTGAATCACTTCCCAACCGGTAAGAATCACAATCACGGTGATAAAAGAAGTTAAAACAACAAACCAAACTGAAATGCCGTCAACACCCAAAAAATAATTTAAATCATAACGTTGTACCCATGGCATGTTTTCAACAAACTGCATGCCAGCATTTGCTGTATCAAAATCCGTAATGAGCGGTAGCGTAATGATAAAACTTAAGGTTGCAGCAAAAAGTGCTAGCCAACGTACATAGGACTTGTTGGTATCGGAACCACTTCCTAAAATCAATACCCCGAATACAATCGGCATCCAAATTGCTAAAGATAAAATCATAACTGGCCGCTTATTGAATTGAACCCAAATGGGTGAAAAGTATCCAAGCAATCAAACCAACCACGCCAATAATCATGGCAAAGGCGTAATGATATAAATACCCAGATTGAAAATGTCTTACTAATTTAGAGAACCAATCAACCACCTTTGCACTTCCATTGACGATAAATCCATCAATTGCAGTTTGATCGCCACCCTTCCAAAATCCGTTCCCAATGATCTGTGCGCCACGACCAAATAATGCTTGGTTGAGATCATCTAAATAATATTTGTTGTCCAACAGTTTCTTGATTGGGGCAAAAATTTCTGCGATCTTTGCCGGAATCTCGGGCTTGATGAGATAAAAGATCGCAGCAGTTGCAACCCCTGCAATAGCTAACCATAAAACTGGTGAAGTTAATGAATGAATCACCATATTGAATGCCCCATGAAATGCCGCTTCTAACTCTTCCATAGCAGGATGAGCATTGGCATCAATGAAAATCGACTGATCAAAAAATCCACCGTACAACATGGGCTCAATCGCAACATAACCAATAATGACCGAAGGAATCGCGAGCAATATGAGGGGTAAAGTAACGACGAAAGGAGACTCGTGTGGCTTTTGCCCGGGAGCTAAGCCGTGATGATCATCTCCATGCCCATGGTGATCGTGACTTTGACCAAAACGTTCTTTGCCATGAAATACTAAAAAGTACATTCTAAATGAGTAAAAAGCAGTAACAAATACACCTATCATGACGGCAAAGTAAGCAAAACCGGAGCCATAAATATGACTTTCTGCGACTGCTTCAATAATGGAGTCTTTGGAGTAAAAGCCTGAAAAGAATGGGGTACCAATAAGCGCCAAACTGCCAATCAGAGAGGTAATCCAGGTAATTGGCATATATTTTCTAAGACCTCCCATGTTCCGCATATCTTGATCATGATGCATCCCCATAATCACACTTCCCGCGCCAAGGAATAAGAGTGCTTTGAAGAACGCATGTGTCATCAGGTGAAAAATGGCGACTGGATATGCCGAAACACCAAGGGCAACTGTCATATATCCTAATTGCGATAATGTGGAGTAAGCAACAACACGTTTGATATCGGTTTGGACGATGCCTAAAAACCCCATAAACAAGGCGGTAATCGAGCCAATAATTAAGATGAATGAAAGTGCTGTGTCAGATAACTCGAAGAATGGTGACATACGCGACACCATAAAAATACCTGCAGTCACCATCGTTGCAGCATGGATCAATGCTGAAATCGGTGTCGGACCTTCCTTCGAATCAGGTAACCAAACATGTAATGGGAACTGCGCAGATTTACCCATTGCCCCAATAAATAAGCAAATACATGCAACAGTCATTAACTCCCAATGAGTTCCTGGCAGGGTTTGGGCTGCAATATTTTGCGCTTGACCAAAAGCGGTTTGATAATCCAAAGTGCCCGTATTAGCAAAGATCAAACCAATACCTAAAATGAAACCAAAGTCTCCAACACGATTGACTAAGAACGCTTTCATATTAGCAAAAATCGCTGTTGGCTTGGTATACCAAAAACCAATCAGTAAATAAGAAACCAATCCTACAGCTTCCCAACCAAAGAAGAGTTGTAAGAAATTATTACTCATCACCAGCATCAACATGGCAAATGTAAATAATGAAATATAGGAAAAGAAACGGTTATATCCCTCATCCTCATGCATGTAACCAATCGTGTAAATATGAACCATCAATGAGACAAAAGTAACTACTACCATCATCATGGCGGATAGTGGGTCGATTAAAAATCCAATATGTAATACCAACTCATCTCCAAAACGCATCCACTCATACAAATTCCCGTTAAAACGGGCTCCGGCCATCACCAGAGTCAATACATATATCGATAAACCACACGCAATCGCAACTCCAAGAATCGTAATCCGATGGCAAGCAGTTCGGCCAAGTTGATTCCCCATCAATTTGGTACCAAAAAATCCAGCAATCATTGCACCAATGAGTGGTGCCAATGGAATGAGTATTAATAGGGAGGGATTTAAAGTTGACGTCATGATGTTTTCTATCGAATAGCCCTATTAACCTTTTAACTGACCAAGATCTTCTGTACTGACGGTATCGCTACTGCGGAATAGAATCACTAATATAGCTAATCCTATTGCGGCCTCTGCAGCCGCAACTGTCAAAATAAAAAAGACAAATACCTGACCCAACATATCGCCCCAGTAGTGGGAGAACGCAATGAAGTTGGTATTTACAGCAAGTAGCATCAGTTCAATCGACATCAATAACACAATGATGTTTTTACGATTTAAAAAGATGCCGATAATGCCTATGGCAAATAGCATGGCAGCCAAGACTAAATAATGAGCAAGTGTAATCATGATTTTTTCCCAGTCTGGCGATTCTCATTTTCTGATTCCATCGATACAATCCTGACTCGATCAGCGGGGTTTGTGCGGACCTGGGCAGCAATGTCTTGTGTCTTATGATCTTTACGGCGGCGCAGTGTCAAGGCAACGGCAGCAACAATTGCTACGAGTAAAATGATTCCAGCAATTTCAAAATTAAATACATAGTCCCCATAAATCATCTTGCCAAGACTCATGGAGTTACTCTCGCCTTCTGGAGTATTCTTTGGCAACGGATTAACCGTACCAATAAAACCTCTCACTAAAACCAGGGTCATTTCCGCAACAATCACAGCACCAACCAAAGACGCCATCGGAATAAACTGCTTAAATTGGCTGCGTAAGTTTGCAATATCTAAATCCAGCATCATCACCACAAACAGGAATAAAACCATGACCGCACCGACATAGACGAGGATCAGGGCAATAGATAAGAATTCTGCTTCTAACAACATCCAAATACCTGCTGCATTAAAAAATGCCAACACTAAAAACAAGGCTGCATGTACAGGATTTTTCGCTGTTATCACTTTTAATGCTGAAAGTATCAGCACAGTAGCAAAACTATAGAAAAATATTACGGAAGGATTCAAGTTCATCATTTTTGTTCTTATCGATACTTTGCATCAGCTGTTTTATTTGCTGCAATTTCTTTTTCATACTGATCACCAACTGCAAGCAACATATCTTTTGTAAAATACAAATCGCCGCGCTTTTCACCATGGTATTCATGAATGTGCGTCTCAACAATCGCATCGACTGGGCATGCCTCTTCACAAAACCCACAAAAAATACACTTCGTTAAGTCAATGTCATATCGTGAGGTACGGCGCGTGCCATCATCACGCAAATCAGACTCAATCGTGATTGCCAAAGCAGGGCATACTGCTTCACACATTTTGCATGCGATACAGCGCTCTTCACCATTTGGATAACGACGCAATGCATGCAGTCCCCGAAAGCGCGGTGACATCGGTGTTTTTTCTTCAGGATATTGAATCGTTGTTTTAGGTGCGAACAAATAACGACCTGTAAGACCCATGCCTTTAAACACTTCTTTCAAAAATAAACTGTTTAAAAATTCGCGGACATTATTTAACATATATGATTCCTTTAGTGAGGGGTGTCATCATTTCCAAACACTCCAAGGTGAAACAATCCATGCGCCAACCACGACAACCCAAAAAACGGATAAAGGTATAAAAACTTTCCACCCCAAACGCATAATTTGATCGTAACGATATCTAGGTAATGACGCTCTCAACCAAATAAAAATCGATAAGAGAATAAATGTTTTGGCAAATAACCAGAAGAATCCGGGAATGTCTTTTAATATAGGCAAATCTAAAATAGGTAACCATCCACCTAAGAATAAAGTCGCACACATGGTTGTAATCAAAATCATGTTGGCATATTCAGCAAGGAAGAACATCGCAAATGCCATTCCAGAATACTCAACCATGTGACCAGCAACAATTTCAGACTCACCCTCTACAACGTCAAATGGGTGACGATTCGTTTCAGCAACTCCGGAGATAAAGTAAATCACAAACATGGGTAATAGTGGCAACCAATTCCACGACAAAAAATTAATTCCATAAGAAGCAAAAAATCCTTGTGATTGTGAACGGACGATATCCCCAAGATTAAGAGATCCTGACACCATTAAAACCGTAACTAATGCAAACCCCATGGCAATTTCATATGAAACCATTTGTGCTGATGCACGCATAGCTCCTAAAAATGCATATTTTGAGTTCGAGGCCCACCCAGCAAGAATGACGCCATATACCCCTACTGAAGTAATCGCCATAACGTATAAAAGCCCAGCATTGACATCTGCGAGGACCATGCCATCTTGAAATGGCACCACGGCCCAAGCGGCAAATGCAGGTGCAATCACCATAACGGGACCGACTATGTACAGTAACTTATTCGCACGAATTGGTTGAATGATCTCTTTTAATAGTAATTTCAGGGCATCTGCAATGGGTTGTAAAAGCCCTAAAGGACCAACACGATTTGGTCCCATCCTAGAATGCATCCAACCAATCAGTTTTCGTTCCCACAAAGTCAGGTATGCAACGCAAGCAAACATCGGCAAAACGATAACAACAATCCGTAATAGTGCCCAAATCACAGGCCATACTTGACCAAAAATGGCCTCACCTTGGGTTGTGATGGTTTCAATCATTTCAAGCACGCTCCACGATTAATTCACCAAAAGAACTCCCAAGCTCTGCACTTGCTGGTGTTCCAGTTGCAATTCTTACAACACCTGAGGCTAAACCTTTTTGTAAAGTCGCTGGTAACACGACAGAATAATTTCCTTGAGAAACTTTAATCGCATCACCTTCTTTAAGTCCAAACTGAGCAAACAGTTCAGGTGAAAGCCCGGCCTTTAATGCATTTTTACTATCCACAGTTAAATGTAGAGATGGTGCTCGACGAACAATCGAATCACTAAAGTAAATCGGTAAATCAGCTACTCGCTCTATACCAGTGGTAGTTGAGGTCTGACCCTGCCCAAGACTAACTTGCGTTCTATTTGATAAAGATCCTGGGATATCAAGTCCGCCTAAGGCGGCATTCATGACTTCATCAACCGCATTGAATTGAAAGCCATCTAATTTGAGTAAGTCACCTAATACACGTAGTACTTTCCAACCAGGGCGTGCTTGACCTAAAGGTCTAACTGAAGCTTGCGCAGTTTGTACATCTCCAACAATATTGATATACGTTCCTGCTTGTTCGGTATAGGGTGTAATCGGCAAAATAACATCCGCAAGATCAAGTAAATCATCTGATATGAATGAACTCATCGCTATAACTGTCTGCGCCTGCAAAAGAGCTTCTCTCGCCATTGCGGGATTAGCTAAATCCATACTTGGTTCAACTTGATATAAAACAACTGCTTTTTTCGACCCATCTAGGATAGGTTGTATACCCTTGCCCGTTGCGCCAATCAGTTTTGCGCCAACAAAGTTTGCACCGTCGCCAAGAAATCCTAAAGCAGCGCCCGTTTGATCTGCAATCCATTGTGCCCATGCAATTATTTGTGTTGCTTGTGGATGAGCTAAGGCAGTATTACCAATGAAAATAGATTTTTGATCACCGCTTAATAATGCTTGAGCAAATAGTTTAGCTTGTACATCACTTTGAGTCATATTCAAAGGTACTGGCATTGATTTAGCAGTTGCTACCTCGGCGGCAACTGCCTGTATTGCTGCTAACCATTTGGATGGTGCTAGCGTCATCGACTGGGTTGGCATTAACCAATCATCTGCTCCTGTATCCATTCTCAGAACCTGTAAACCAGCTTTAGTAGCCTTGCGTAAACGCGTTGCAATTAATGGGTGATCTTTACGTAAAAAGCTACCTATAATGAATGCTTTTTGTAATTTTTCAAGTTCTGCAATTGGACGACCCAACCAAGGCACAGGAATATCATTGATTGGATCCATTTGACGTAAACGTGTTTCAACGTCATCCGAGCCTAATTCTTTGATTAGTTTATGTAGCAAGTAAAGTTCTTCAACAGAACTCATCGGATGAGCAATCGCTGCAATCGACTTCCCAGTGTGATCTGCTTTTACGCCGGATAATCCACTAGCAACATACTCTAGAGCACTCTGCCAATCGGTTTCCAGCCACTCTCCATTTTGTTTAATAAGTGGTTGCTGCAATCGATCTTCACTATTTAAACCCTCATAAGCAAAGCGATCTTTGTCAGATATCCAACATTCATTAATGGCTTCGTTTTCAAAAGGTACAACACGCATCACACGATCAGATTTAGTTTGAATGATGGTATTACTACCCATCGAGTCATGCGGGCTTAAAGATTTTTTTCTACCTAATTCCCATGTTCTGGCCGCGTATCTAAATGGCTTACTTGTCAATGCGCCAACAGGGCAGATATCAATCATATTGCCAGACATCTCGGAATCTACTGTTTGGCCTACAAAAGAGGTGATTTCTGAATGCTCTCCACGTCCCAACATGCCTAATTCCATGACGCCAGCAATTTCTTGCCCAAAACGAACGCAGCGTGTGCAATGAATACAACGACTCATTTCTTCCATAGAAATGAGTGGTCCTACATTCTTATGGAACACCACTCTTTTCTCTTCTTGATAACGCGACGTTGATTTACCATAACCCATCGTTAAATCTTGCAACTGGCATTCGCCACCTTGATCACAAATTGGACAATCTAAGGGATGGTTAATTAATAAAAATTCCATCACCGATTTTTGTGCATTGACTGCTTTTTCAGATCGAGTAAAGATCTTCATGCCTTTATTAACGGGTGTAGCGCAAGCTGGAACTGGTTTGGGCGCTTTTTCCACTTCAACTAAACACATTCTGCAATTGGCGGCAATCGATAATTTTTTGTGGTAACAAAAATGAGGGATGTACGTGCCAATGCTTTGCGCGGCTTGAATGACCGTTGAGCCTTCCTTGACTTCGACTAATTTTCCATCAATCTCAATTTCAACCATTCTGCTTACTCACTTTGATTTTTAATCATTAAACATATTGCGGAACAAGACAACGCTTATTCTCGACGTGATACACAAATTCAGGCATATAGTGTTTCAACATACCGCGAACGGGCATCGCTGCGGCATCGCCTAAAGCACAAATCGTTCTTCCCATAATGTTACCGGCAACATCACTTAGCAAATCCAAATCCTCAGGACGACCTTGACCATGCTCAATGCGGTTGACCATGCGCCACAACCATCCAGTACCCTCACGACATGGGGTGCATTGCCCACAGGACTCTTCGTGATAAAAATAAGAGAGTCTTAATAAGGACTTGACCATGCAACGTGTCTCATCCATCACAATCACAGCTCCAGAACCCAACATGGAGCCAGCTTTTGCAATGCTGTCATAGTCCATATCAATAGCTAACATCATCTCTCCAGGTATTACAGGAGCAGAAGAACCACCAGGAATCACCGCTTTAATTTTTTTACCATCACGCATACCACCTGCAAGTTCCAGTAGTTTTGCAAATGGCGTGCCGAGTGGAACTTCATAATTACCTGGGCGAGTCACATCACCAGAGACTGAGAAAATTTTTGTGCCGCCATTATTCGGTTTGCCCAACTGCGCGTATTGATCAGCCCCTATTGCAAAGATAAACGGCACCGCCGCGAAAGTTTCAGTATTGTTAATGGTTGTTGGTTTGCCATACAATCCAAAACTCGCAGGAAATGGCGGCTTAAAGCGTGGTTGGCCTTTTTTACCTTCCAATGATTCGAGTAAGGCTGTTTCTTCTCCACAAATATATGCGCCGTATCCGTGATGCGCGTGTAATTGAAAGGAGAATTCTGAACCCATGATTTTGTCGCCCAAAAATCCAGCAGCTTTGGCCTCTTCTAGGGCATTTTCAAAGATTGCGTATTCATTCCAAATCTCACCATGAATATAGTTATATCCAACTGGAATGCCCATTGCATAGGCTGCAATGGCCATACCTTCAATGAGGGCATGGGGGTTATATCTAAGGATGTCTCGATCTTTAAACGTGCCTGGCTCACCTTCGTCTGAATTACATACTAAATATTTATCTCCCGGCAGTTGACGTGGCATAAAACTCCACTTCAACCCTGTAGGAAAGCCTGCACCACCTCGTCCTCTGAGTCCTGATGCTTTGACAGTAGCAATCACTTGATCTTGAGTTATTTTTTCTTCCAAGATTTTACGTAAAGCGGAATATCCACCTCTTGCTACGTAATCTGGTAAGTGCCAATTACTACCATTCAGATTAGCCAGAATTAAAGGCTTGATATGTAAATCATGTAGTGAAGTCATTATTTACCCCGTCACTTTCTGATTTGCAGACAATTCTTCCAATAGAGCATCAATTTTGTCGTTTGTCATCCAACTACACATTTTTTTATTATTGATTAGTGCAACTGGAGCATCACCACATGCCCCCATACACTCCCCTTCAACAAGGGTAAACGTTCCACAGGTGGTGGTTTCACCAAATCCAATACCCAGCTTTTGCTTCAAATATTCTGCAGCTCGTTTCCCACCCGACAACTCGCATGGCAAATTGGTACATACGGCTAATTTAAATTTTCCAGTAGGTGCCACGTTGTACATATTGTAAAAAGTGGCGATTTCTTGAACCCCAATCGGTGGCATGTCTAATATCGTAGCTACTTCAGCAATCGCATCAGCTGTTAACCAACCATATTCGTCCTGAGCTACTGCTAATGCAGCCATTACGGCTGATTGCTTTTGATCAACTGGATATTTTGCTATATTTCGAGCAATTTCCTTTAAAGATTTTTCCGACAGCATCTCTATTTTCCTAACGATCTATTTCGCCAAATACAATATCTTGCGTGCCAATGATGGTCACAGCATCTGCAATCATATGACCTTTTGCCATTTCATTTAAAGCTGCTAAATGAGGGAACCCTGGAGCTCGAATTTTTAAACGATAAGGTTTATTGGCCCCATCTGAGATGGCATAAATACCGAACTCCCCTTTGGGATGTTCGACAGCAGCATAAGCTTGACCTGGCGGAACATGAATACCTTCAGTAAATAATTTAAAGTGATGTATCAACTCTTCCATATTGGATTTCATATCCACACGATTTGGAACTGCAACCTTATGGTTATCACTAATCACCGGTCCAGGATTCACTCTTAACCAGGCAATACATTGCTTAATAATATTGTTTGATTGACGCATTTCTTCAACACGTACCAAGTAACGATCATAGCTATCGCCATTCACGCCAACTGGAATATCAAAATTAAGTTTGTCATACACTTCATAGGGTTGCTTCTTGCGCAAATCCCACTCTATGCCTGAACCACGTAACATTGGCCCAGTAAATCCTAATTGCAGTGCACGCTCAGGAGTAACAACGCCAATTCCGACTAAACGCTGTTTCCAAATACGGTTATGCGTGAGTAATGTTTCATATTCATCAACATATCCAGGGAAACGATTTGTAAAATCTTCAATAAAATCAAGTAAAGAACCTGTTCGGTTTTCATTAATTTTTTTAATTGCTTTTTCACCACGAATTTTATTCGCCGTATATTGCGGCATTTGATCGGGCAAATCGCGATACACACCGCCTGGACGATAGTAAGCGGCATGCATGCGAGCGCCAGATACAGCCTCGTACATATCAAATAAATCTTCACGCTCTCTAAAGGCGTAAAGAAAGATTGCCATCGCGCCTACGTCTAAACCATGACAACCAATCCACAATAAATGATTGAGAAGTCGTGTGATTTCATCAAACATGACACGGATGTACTGAGCACGCTCGGGCACATCAATCTGCAATAATTTTTCAATTGCCATGACATAAGCATGCTCATTGGCCATCATCGATACATAGTCTAGGCGATCCATATACGGCACATTCTGAATCCAAGTTCTCGTTTCGGCTAATTTTTCAGTAGCACGATGCAATAAACCAATATGGGGATCAGCACGCTGAATCACTTCACCATCCAACTCCAAAACCAATCGTAACACTCCATGTGCGGCAGGATGTTGTGGTCCAAAATTCAGGGTGTAATTTTTAATTTCTGCCATTTTAAGACCCGTAACTTTCTTCACGTATCACACGTGGGGTGACTTCACGCGGCTCTATCGTTATAGGTTGATAAATGACTCTTTTTTGCTCTGGGTCGTAACGCATTTCAACCTGACCTGAGACAGGGAAATCTTTTCTGAATGGGTGTCCAATAAAGCCATAATCCGTCAAAATTCTACGAAGATCATCATGACCTTCAAAAATGACCCCAAAAAGATCAAAGGCTTCACGCTCATACCAATTCGCTGAACTCCAAATGCCCGTCAAACTAGGAATGACTGGAAAATCATCGTTAGGAACCAAAACAATTAAACGTAAGCGCCAGTTATTGCTAACAGACAATAAGTGAGAAACCACGCCAAAACGAAGATCAGCCCGGACGGTATCGCCATAAGTCTGATAATCAACGCCGCATAAATCAATTAATTGCTCAAAAGCAAACGAAGTATCGCTGCGTAATTTTTCTGCAACTGTTATATATTGGCCAGCAGGGATTGTGAGCGTTAATTCGTTTATACGAGCTTCAATCGTGCCTATACCACCAAAAGATTTTTCTAATAACTGCTGTAGATAGATTAGACGTTCATTCATCATCAGTAATTACTCTTTTCTCGCAATAGTTGACGTGCGACGAATTTTTGCCTGCAACTGAATAATCCCGTACATGAGTGCCTCTGCTGTTGGAGGGCAGCCAGGAACATAGACATCTACTGGAACAATGCGATCACAGCCTCTTACAACAGAGTAGGAGTAGTGATAGTAACCACCACCATTCGCGCAAGAACCCATCGATAAAACCCAACGCGGTTCTGGCATTTGATCGTAGACTTTACGAAGTGCTGGAGCCATTTTATTGCAAAGTGTTCCCGCAACAATCATTAAATCTGACTGCCTTGGAGAGGGTCTAAAAACTACGCCAAATCGGTCCAAATCATACCTTGCTGCTCCGGCATGCATCATTTCAACTGCGCAACAAGCGAGCCCAAATGTCATCGGCCACAATGAGCCAGTCCTTGTCCAATTAATCAGCTTATCGGCTGACATCGTGACAAAACCTTCTTTTAATAAACCTTCTAGCGCCATTGTATTTTTATTACTCTTAACTATTCCCAGTCAAGAGCACCTTTTTTCCAAATATAAACAAATCCAACAACAAATTCCAAAAGAAACACAATCATTGAAATATATCCAGCCCATCCAATCTCTTTAAGCGCAACGCCCCAGGGAAATAAAAAGGCTGTTTCAAGATCAAACAGAATAAATAAGATTGCAACGAGGTAATATCGAACGTCAAATTTCATACGTGCATCTTCGAATGCATCGAAACCACACTCGTACGGGGAAATTTTTTCAGGGTCTGGGTTGGATGGGCCAAGCAATTTGCCCAAAGCCATTGGTACAAGACCAACGCCTATACCCACTAAGATAAATAAAAAGACTGGGAGATAATTACCGAGGTTCAATTTAGTTCCACAATTTATTTATGTCAAAAAAATTACACATACACTTTTGAGATTGTAGAGCATATTTGATGACACAAATAAAACTTGGTGCCGTCGGCGAGACTCGAACTCGCACAGCCTTAGGCCACTACCCCCTCAAGATAGCGTGTCTACCAATTCCACCACGACGGCAACTGTAAAACAAGGTGTTATTTTATCCCTTTTGATGAGGAAGGGCAAAATTATTTCATAACTTTCTATTTATTTTGGTACTGAAGACCCTTGAGTGGAGTCAACTTCTTTTGCTGCAGGTTTTGCTGGATCTGCTACTGGTTGATCTGGAGCAGTCATCGCAGCAGGCTTAGATAAAACACCAGCATCACTTTCATGCTTAGTACCAACATAACTAATCGAAAGTGTCGATAAGAAAAATACAGCCGCTAAAATACCCGTTGTTCTAGACAGGAAATTAGATGAGCCTGTTGCTCCAAATATGCTTCCAGACGCTCCAGAACCAAAGGCGGCGCCCATATCAGCTCCCTTTCCCTGCTGCACCAAGACAAGTCCAATAATCCCAATAGCGGAGATAATTTGCACCACCAAGAGTAAAGTTTTTAACCATTCCATATTTTTTCTACCTTTCCTACGTTATATACCTTCATTAACTTGGCAAATTGATAAAAATTCCGAAACCACTAATGACGATCCCCCAACGAGCAATCCATCAATGTCTGGCATATTTAACAACTGCTTCGTATTATCCGACTTCACACTACCACCATAAATAATTTGTAAATTTTGTGCCATGCTATGGCTTTTTTTACCAACTCTCTCTCGCAACCAGCTATGTACCTCTTGAGCTTGTTCTGCACTGGCTGTCTGCCCTGTACCAATCGCCCAAATAGGCTCATAAGCCAATACCGCCTGCTCAACCTGCTCACCCAATCCCTGCAAAATAGCATCTATTTGGCTCGATAACACTTCTTGCATTTGCTGACTTTGTCGCTGCTCTAAAGTTTCACCAACACAAATCACTGGTGTTATACCTGCTGATATTGCATTTAACGCTTTCCTTACAACGATTTCGTTTGATTCTTGGTGACGAACTCTTCGTTCAGAATGTCCAACCAATACATACCGACAACCAAACTCTTTGAGCATTACACCTGAAATTTCTCCGGTAAATGCTCCAGCTATTTCATCAGAAAGATCCTGTCCACCAAAATAAATGTCTTGATTAAGGATCAAGGCATTTAATTGCTGTAAATAAATACTTGGTGGACATATCACAATCTGACGTCCAGTTACATCAACATTTCTTAAGCCACTTGAAAATGCACTCGCATACTCTTCATTAAATGACCAGTTACCATTTAACTTCCAATTCGCGATGATGAGTACGGGGCGCATTTCACGACAACATCAATTATTGTTCAGCAGGTGGTTGCTCTATCACGACTGGAGCAATCTCATCGGCAACTACAGCAGTTTGTTGAGCTACCGGAGTTAATGGACCACCTTCTTCCGGGGACAATGCCTTCATTGAGAGCTTCAGACGACCACGCTCATCTGCAGCTAACAACTTAACCTTCACCACTTGTCCTTCTTGCAAGAAGTCTTTTACTTCTTTGACACGCTCATGAGCAATTTCAGAGATATGTAATAAACCATCTTTACCTGGAAGAATATTAACTAAGGCACCAAACTCCAGAATCTTGACGACTGGGCCTTCATAAATCTTACCAACTTCAGCCTCAGCAGTAATTCCTTCAATTTGACGTTTTGCTTCTTCCATTCCAGAAGCGCTTGTTGATGCAATGGTTACTGTACCGTCATCTTGAATATCAATACTGCAGCCAGTTTCTTTGGTTAAAGCCTGAATCGTCGCACCACCCTTACCAATAACTTCACGAATCTTATCTGGATGAATCTTAATCGTTACCATTCTTGGAGCGTGCTCTGATAACTCAGTGCGAACATTGGACATCGACTCTTGCATTTTTGACAAGATATGCAAACGACCTTCTTTTGCTTGCGCTAAAGCAACTTGCATGATTTCTTTCGTAATGCCTTGTACTTTAATATCCATCTGTAAAGCAGTGACGCCATTTGCTGTACCAGCAACTTTAAAGTCCATATCACCTAGGTGATCTTCATCGCCAAGGATGTCTGTTAAAACAGCAAAACGGTTTCCATCAAGAATCAAACCCATTGCAACACCAGCCACATGCGCTTTAATCGGCACGCCAGCATCCATCAATGCAAGACATCCACCACAAACTGACGCCATAGATGATGACCCATTTGATTCGGTAATTTCTGATACCAAACGAATACTGTAAGCAAAGTCTTCAGATTTAGGCAAAACAGGAATTAGTGCACGCTTGGCTAAACGGCCATGACCAATTTCACGACGCTTTGGACTTCCAACACGACCAGTTTCACCTGTGGCAAATGGAGGCATGTTGTAATGGAACATGAAACGATCACGGTATTCACCTTCGAGTGCATCAATAATTTGCTCATCTCTAGCAGTACCTAATGTTGCTACCACTAAAGCTTGAGTTTCACCACGAGTAAATAAAGCTGAACCATGAGTACGTGGTAACACACCCGTTCTAATTTCAATCGGACGAACCGTTCTTGTATCACGACCATCAATTCGTGGCTCACCACTGAGAACTTGGCTACGTACAATTTTGGACTCTAAGCCAAAAAGAATATTACCTACAGCAACGTCATCCACGTCACCTTCGGCAGCAAGTTGCTCAAGCACTTTAGAAGTTACTTGTTTTAACTCTGTTGAACGAGCTTGTTTTTGACGAATTTGATAAGCGGCACGAAGGCCTTCTTCAGCAAGTGCAGTCACCTTAGAGATGAGTTCTTCATTCTTCGGTGCAGGCTTCCAATCCCACTCTGGTTTACCCGCATCACGCACTAAATCTTGAATTGCATCAATGGCTATTTTTGCTTGATCATGTCCGTATACAACTCCACCCAACATGATTTCTTCAGACAACTCATGAGCCTCTGACTCAACCATTAATACTGCATTTTGCGTACCCGCAACAATCAAATCCAATTGACTTTCTAGTTGCTCTGAACGTGTTGGGTTGAGCATATACTCACCATCTTTATAGCCAACTCGAGCTGCCCCTAAAGGCCCATGGAATGGAATACCAGAAATCGCAAGAGCTGCAGATGCGCCGATCAATGAAGGAATGTCTGCAGGAACTTCCGGATTAATTGACATTACATGAATAACAATCTGAACTTCGTTATAAAAATCTTCAGGGAATAAAGGACGAATCGGGCGATCAATGAGTCTTGAGGTTAAAGTCTCACCTTCAGATGGGCGGCCTTCACGACGGAAAAATCCACCGGGTATCTTACCTGCAGCATAAGTTTTTTCTACATAATCAACTGTTAATGGGAAAAAATCTTGGCCAGGCTTGGCTTTTTTTGCAGCTACCACTGTAGCTAATATAACGGTATCATCTACATTCACCAATACTGCGCCGCCAGATTGTCTGGCAATTTCACCAGTCTCCATCGTTACAGTGTGTTTGCCCCATTGAAACGTTTTTGTTACTTTATTAAATATACTCATCTTCTTCTCCAATTCATGAACAATAGACGCAAAACATCATTGCGTCACTTATCGACGGTGATTTAATTCCCTCGAACATTAGAGCGTGAGATTTATTGATGAAATGAACAAGAAAGGGCATGCCATTCCAGTGGTGTTCTATCCATTAAAAAACAACAATGGAATGACACATACCCAAATATTTCTCTTTAAACCCAAACTCTATTACAACAGATAAAACAATAATGCCCGCATGTAAAAGCGGGCATATCTGATTTACTTACGTAAACCTAATTTTTCAATTAATACTTTATAACGATTTAAATCCTTACCTTTGAGATAATCTAAAAGACGACGACGGCGGGAAACCATTTTTAACAAGCCACGACGGCTATGGTGATCTTTTAAATTTGCTTTAAAGTGAGGGGTTAAGTCATTGATCCTTGCAGTTAAAAGCGCAACTTGCACCTCTGGACTACCTGTATCATTTTCTGCACGTGCGTGCTCTTTAACAATGCCAGCTTTTGCTTCTGTATTAACAGCCATTAAATTACTCCTTACTTGCGAACACTAAAGTTCAATCACACAATGTGATGCAAACCTTATATATGTCGTGATTAAAAAACTATCTTTTTCAATAAGATAGCGTTCTATTGTAGCAAAATTCTGCATTTATTGAAAGATTTATCTTCCTAAGACTCTTCAAAGTTCCAACCATTCGGCTAAATATCTATATAAATCATATATTTAAAAAATATCCGCGCCAAAATAGGCTACTTAACCTTACATCTAGCAACCTGATAATGGGTAATTTTTATAGATATAGAATGCTTATTTATGGTGTCATCTGCGCATTAAGTTTCTCTTGCGATGGGTCATGTAAACGATTTAAAGCAGCTAAATATGCTTTTGCTGAGGCCGCAACAATATCAGGGTCAGTTCCAATACCATTAACCACTCTTCCGCCTTTCGCTAAACGAACTGTCACTTCACCTTGTGACTCTGTACCTGTTGTTATTGCGTTCACAGAATACAACAGTAACTCAGCGCCACTATTCGCCTGTTTTTCAATTGCATTTAATGTCGCATCAACTGGACCATTACCTTCCGCTGAGGTTTCATACTCTTGTCCAGCAACTTGGAGAACAATCTTAGCGTGTGGTTTTTCACCAGTCTCTGAATGTTGCGCTATGGATACAAACCGATAATAATCGGTACCATCTTTCACATCTGCATTCGAAACAATCGCCAAAATATCCTCATCAAAAATTTCTGACTTTTGATCAGCTAATACCTTAAATCGACCAAATGCCTCATTAATTTCTGCTTCAGAATCAAGGCTAACGCCTAACTCTTGTAAACGTTGTTTAAAAGCATTTCTGCCCGACAACTTCCCAAGGACAATCTTATTAGCACTCCAGCCCACGTCTTCAGCGCGCATAATCTCATAGGTATTTCTTGCTTTTAAGACCCCATCTTGATGAATTCCTGAAGCATGTGCAAACGCGTTCGCACCAACTACGGCTTTATTGGGCTGCACAACAAAACCGGTGATTTGAGAAACCATTTTGGAACTTGAAACAATTTGAGAAATATCAGTACCAACAGTTAAATTAAAGTAGTCTTTACGAGTTTTAATTGCCATCACAATTTCTTCAAGTGAGGTATTACCAGCCCGCTCACCCAAGCCGTTAATCGTGCACTCAACTTGCCTTGCACCGCCAATACGCAAACCGGCCAAAGAGTTTGCCACCGCCAAACCTAAGTCATTATGACAATGAACCGACCAAATAGCTTTATCAGAATTTGGTATCTTGTTGCGTAAATCTAAAATGAACTCTCCATATAATTCAGGAATTGCGTAGCCAACTGTATCAGGCACATTAATCGTTGTTGCCCCCTCTTTAATGACGGCTTCAAGAACTTGATATAAAAACTCTGGATCAGATCGGTAACCATCTTCCGGTGAAAATTCAATATCATCCGTAAAGTTGCGGGCAAACCTAATCGACTGTATCGCCTGCTCAAGTACCTGCTCCCTCGTCATTCTGAGTTTCATTTTCATGTGTAACTCACTCGTGGCAAGAAAAACGTGAATTCTTTTTGAATTAGCGGCAGCGATCGCCTCAGCAGCTCTCGATATATCTTTGTCATTGGCTCTTGCTAATGAACAAATAGTAGAGTCTTTGATAGCTGCGGCCACAGCCTTAATGGCCTCAAAATCGCCAGGTGAACTTGCCGCAAACCCAGCTTCAATAACGTCAACCTTTAAGCGCTCCAGTTGACGAGCAATTCTGACCTTTTCGTCTTTTGTCATCGAAGCACCAGGGGATTGCTCACCATCTCTTAAAGTGGTATCAAAAATAATGACTTTATCTTCAGCTGCTTGATTCATTCTCTTTCTCCTAAAACTTCATTTCCTAAAATAAAAAACCCCAGCAAATTTGCTGGGGCTGGTATGGTGAGCTTCAATCTGGTGTTTTATTGATGTACCCTTATACCGGCCCCGATGGTTAGATCAAGTCCTAGTAGGTTTAACAATAATAAAGATTGAAAGTTGAAATTCATAAGATTACTATACACCGAAATAGCAGTTGTGTCATTTTTCCAATTTAGAACTGATTTTATTGAGATTAAAAGCCTTGAAATACTCCCATATCCACAATACATATCCTGATAAAGCATAGACCAGAAAAAAGCAAAAAATGGTCAGCGGTGGATAGGTCGACATTAATACTAGCCCTAATATGACAAAAACCATCACACCAAAAGATACCTTGTAGCGAATATCTAAAGCCTTACCACTATAAAACTTAGCATTCGAAACCATGGTTATGCCGGCATAGACCGTAATACAAAACATGGTCCAGGGTATTGCAGCGTCGCTTACTGGCAAGTGATTATCCTCTGCTAACCACACAAATCCTGCAACAATAGAAGCCGCCGCTGGACTCGGTAAACCCTGAAAAAAACGTTTGTCAATAACACCTGTACTAATATTAAATCTCGCTAAACGAAGTGCAGCCCCAGCGCAATAAATAAACGCCGCCACCCAACCCCATTTACCTAACCCTTTGAGAACCCATTCATATGCAACCAAAGCTGGCGCAACACCGAATGAAACCATATCGGCAAGCGAATCATATTGTTCACCAAAGGCGCTTTGTGTATGGGTCATTCGTGCGACGCGACCATCCATACCATCCAAAATGAGGGAACAAAATATTGCCATCGAAGCGATTTCCCAATGCTGATTCATCGCTTGGACGATAGCAAAGAACCCAAAAAATAAAGCGCCTGTAGTAAAGGCATTCGGCAATAAATAAATAGCCTTATTGCGTGGACGCACCACCAACTCCTCTTGATCATCTTCAAGTAGCTCATCTTGAAAAGCTTGTCTAGACCGAGCAATTTTGCTTCGACTAAAAATCTTGGGGCGTTTTGGCCTTACTCTAGGTTTCATGAGTCCAAATGACTTAAAATAGCGAGCAACGTTGAAGTGGCATGCACTGTATCACCTACAGAAACTAAAGGCTCTGCATCTAAGGGCATATAAACATCCACCCTTGAACCAAAGCGGATAAATCCATAACGCTCACCCTTCTTTACAGAGTCCCCAACCTGTACGTAACACAATATACGTCGTGCAATTAATCCAGCAACTTGCACCAGCGTAATATCGCAACCAATTGCATCGATAACAATTGCATTTCTTTCGTTTTCAACAGATGCTTTATCTAAGTCTGCATTGAAAAACTTACCAGGAAAGTACTCAATGGATTTGATACGCCCATTCACTGCAATCCGATTGGAGTGAACGTTAAACACGTTCATAAAAATACTAATTTTTAAAGCGTCTCTTTTTGCATATGGATCAAATGTCTTTTCAACGGCAACAATTTTGCCATCAGCTGGGGCCAAAATGGCATTAGCGGCGATAGGAACGAGTCTCGGTGGATCGCGAAAAAACTGAAGTACAAAAATAAATACAACCCAAATCGGCAAGGAATAATAAACCCCTATAAATTTCGTAAAAACGACAGCCAATATCCCTATTCCAATCAGATATGGCCATCCTTCTCGAGCAATAATGGGGTGCTTATAGACTGACATAAATTAATTCTTACTTTGATCAACTAATTTGTTTTTAGCAATCCAAGGCATCATTGAACGCAATTTACCGCCTACTTGTTCAATTTGATGCTCCGAATTTAAACGTCTACGTGAAATCAATGTTGGTGCACCTGCACGATTTTCTAGAATAAAACTCTTTGCGTATTCACCCGTTTGAATATCTTTGAGAACATCACGCATCACTTGTTTCGTCTGCTCAGTCACTATTCTTGGACCAGTTACATACTCACCATATTCTGCGTTGTTAGAAATTGAGTAATTCATGTTAGCGATGCCGCCTTCATAAATTAAATCTACAATTAATTTAAGCTCATGCAAGCATTCAAAGTAAGCCATTTCTGGAGCATAGCCAGCTTCTACCAAAGTCTCAAAACCAGCTTTAATTAATTCCACAGCGCCGCCGCATAAAACTGCTTGTTCGCCAAATAAGTCAGTCTCAGTTTCTTCACGGAAATTGGTTTCAATGATACCGGCACGACCACCACCATTTGCCGTTGCGTAAGAGAGTGCAATATCACGAGCAGCGCCAGATTTATCTTGATAAACAGCTACTAAATGAGGCACGCCACCACCTTGAGCGTATGTGCTTCTTACTGTATGGCCTGGGGCTTTAGGTGCAATCATGATGACATCAACATCATCACGAGGAATGACTTGTCCATAATGCACATTAAATCCATGCGCAAATGCTAAAGCTGCTCCAACTTTGATATTTGGTGCAACTTCGTTTTTATATACTTCGGCAATTTGCTCATCAGGTAAAAGCATCATCACAATATCTGCGCCCTTAACTGCTTCAGCAACTTCTTTTACTTGTAAACCGGCATTCACTGCTTTAATCCATGAAGCACCATTCTTACGTAAGCCTACAGTGACTTTTACGCCTGAATCATGCAAATTTAATGAGTGAGCATGACCCTGTGAGCCATAACCAATAATTGTTACTTGTTTACCTTTGACTAAGGATAAGTCAGCATCTTTATCGTAAAAAACTTTCATCTTTATTCCTATTTAAATATTGTTTTAATCATGAACTGCAACCACTCATTACAAGTACTAAACCCGTAAAATTCTTTCTCCTCGACCAATTCCAGAGGCGCCTGTTCTGACAGTTTCCAAAATGGCCGATTTATCAATTGATTCAATAAATGCATCTAACTTTGCAGAATCACCTGTTAGCTCAATCGTATAACTCTTGTCAGTAACATCAATGACACGACCTCGGAAGATATCTGTAGTACGCATCATTTCTTCACGCTCTTTGCCAACAGCACGAACCTTAATCAACATGAGTTCGCGTTCAGTGTGTGCGCCTTCACTCAAATCATAGACTTTAACAACTTCAACCAAACGATTCAAATGCTTCGTAATCTGTTCAATCACTTCATCTGAACCTGCAGTCACAATCGTCATCCTTGAAAGAGATGAATCCTCAGTTGGGGCTACAGTCAAACTTTCAATGTTATAGCCTCGCGCAGAAAATAAACCAACAACACGTGATAACGCTCCAGGCTCATTTTCTAGAAGTACAGAAATAATATGTCTCATTCGGCGTTCTCCGAACCTAAAATCATCTCAGTAATTCCTTTTCCTGCTTGAACCATTGGCCAAACGTTCTCAGATGGATCTGTTTGGAAATCCATAAAGACAGTCCGATTTTTCAGAGCCAAGGCCTCACGCAAAGCTCCTTCCACATCTGATTTTTTCTCAATACGCATGCCCACGTGACCATAAGCCTCAGCTAATTTCACAAAATCAGGCAAAGAATCCATATAAGAATGTGAGTAGCGTTTGCTGTAGCTGAGCTCTTGCCACTGACGAACCATACCTAAATAACGATTATTGAGTGAAATAATTTTGATTGGCGTGTCGTATTGCAAACAAGTGGATAGTTCCTGAATACACATTTGTACAGAACCTTCACCTGTAATCGTACAAACAGTTTCATTTGGAAAAGCCTTTTTAATGCCCATCGCATAGGGCAAACCAACACCCATTGTGCCAAGACCACCAGAATTAATCCAACGACGTGGTTTATTAAATTTATAAAATTGTGCCGCCCACATTTGATGCTGACCTACGTCAGAACAAATAAAAGCATCGCCATGAGTTAATTCGGATAGTGTCTCTACAACATATTGTGGCTTCACAATCTGTGATTCACGGTCATACTTTAAGCAATCGGTTTTACGCCATTCATTAATTTGACTCCACCAAGCATCAACCGCTAATTTATTTTTTAATGGTCCAGCAGCACGTAACTGAGCAATCATTTCTTGTAAAACATCTTTTAGATTGCCCACAATAGGTACGTCTGCACGAACTCTTTTTGAAATCACCGATGGATCGATATCAATATGTATGACTTTTCTTGGTAAGCTCATAAAGTGTGCCGGATTACCAATCACACGATCATCAAAACGTGCGCCAATGGCAATTACTACATCTGAGTGTTGCATGGTCATGTTAGCTTCATATGTGCCATGCATACCCGGCATCCCGAGGAAGTTGGGATGCGTTCCAGGAAAGCCTCCAAGACCCATTAGGGTATTGGTTACCGGGTATCCTAGCAATTCTGCAAATTCTTTTAATTCAGCAGAAGCATTTGCCAGAATAACACCACCACCTGTATATATATAGGGTCTCTCAGCTTCGCGCAACAAACTCACTGCTTTACGAATTTGACCTGAATGTCCTTTTAACACCGGACTATAAGAACGCATATCTACCGATGTAGGATATTCATAAGTGGTTTTGTGGAAGGAAATATCCTTCGGAATATCAATCACTACCGGTCCGGGACGACCAGTCTTTGCGATATAGAATGCTTTTTTGATCGTCAGTGCTAAATCACGTACATCTTTGACTAAAAAATTGTGCTTGACGATGGGGCGAGTAATACCTACGGTGTCGCACTCTTGGAATGCGTCTTCCCCAATCATATTGGAAGGAACATTGCCGGTAATAACGACTAATGGTATCGAATCCATATATGCTGTTGCAATACCAGTCACTGCATTCGTAACACCTGGGCCTGATGTGACTAATGCTACGCCAACGTTACCAGATGCTCTTGCATATCCGTCAGCAGCATGCACTGCACCTTGCTCATGACGTACCAATATATGTTCGAACTTATCTTGTTTATGGATCTCGTCATAAATATATAAAACGGATCCACCTGGGTATCCCCAAACATACTCGACGCCTTCTTCGGCTAACGCTCGAACAAGTATTTCTGCGCCAATCATTTCAGGGAGATTTTGGGGTTTTTGATTCATTGAATCAAGGGATGTTACATCTTTAATTGTATTCATATTCTTTCTATAGTCCTTTGCAATTTTCGGCAAAAAATTGGTTGGTCTGCCCTTCGTTTTGCTTTTGGCTAAACTTTGAGCCCTTTGCTTGTATTGATCTCAATCCATCTTTTGAAAGGTTTTGTACAAGCGAACTAATAATTGTATTACATTTTTAAGGTTTTTTTCCACAAAACTTTTCAATTGAAGTCTAAAATTCAATCTATGGCATCAGAAAAAGAACTATCCGACTTTTTAAAGGCAAGTGAAAAACGCGCGTTTAAACAAGTCCTCTATTCTGTTAGGGATGAAGATGCGGCATTAGACATTGTTCAGGACTCCATGATTAAGCTCGTCCAAAGTTATGGCCACAAAAATATCAAGGAAATGCCATTACTTTTCACAAGAATTGTGCAAAACTGCATGAAGGATTGGTTTAGACGTCAAAAAGTACGTAATACATGGGTTACTCTCTTTTCCAAATTTGGTAAAAATGATGATGGGGAAGATATTGATCCACAAGACTTTTTTGAAAATTCTGAAAATTCTAGCTTCGGTAAAGAATCTTCATTACAGATAGAAAGAATGGAATTATCAACAATTTTGGAAAAAGAGATAGAAAAGTTACCTAGACGTCAACGAGAAGCCTTCCTCATGCGTTATTGGGAAGAGTTAGATATTTCTGAGACTGCTATAGCTATGGGATGTAGTGAAGGAAGCGTAAAAACACACTGCTCAAGAGCTACACAAACTCTTGCAGCAGCCTTGAAAAAACTTGGAATTACCTTTTAAAATTGAAATTATGAACGCATCGCATACGAATATCACGCTAATCAACTCTTCAGTGGGCAATCCGTTGACCAGTGACGACCTTTATGTTGATCAAATTGGTAAAACTATTTCTCGGTCGCTCGACAAAGAACTAGGGCATCTATCACCTAAGGTGCTACAACGCCTTGAAAAATCAAGAGAAATTGCTTTATCTCTTCAAAAAAATAAATCTTCTTCTGCGTCACAGCAAAATTCATCAAAATTTGGTTTTTTGCCAAAGCTAGGTCCTTTAAGCCCTATTTTGTTCGTTTTACTGTTAGTTTTTGGAATTGCTCAATGGCAACAAAATGCCAGAATTAATCACATCGCAGATGTTGATACCGCGATTTTGACGGACTCTGTCCCTCCAGATGCTTATGCTGATGATGGTTTTAGATTATTTTTGAAAAAAATGATGACTCCCTCGGATACGAAACCTCAAATAGAATCGATGAAGATCGAAGAGTCCTCATCTTCAGCTCCTCAGGAAAATATCCCCGCGAATCTTGAGAATCGTGCTCCAGATATCAGTACAAATCCGTAAGCCAATTTGATAAAGGCAGAAAGTCATATGATCGGCCGACGATTTTTTCTAGCATGTGCTGTTTTAACTATGTTTTTGACAGTGAGCTCATTTAGTTTTGCCCAAGGAGTCATGCCAAGCAATCCCTCATGGTCGAGCTTAACAAACTCTCAAAAAGAAACATTAGCGACTCTTCAAGAAGACTGGGGCACACTTTCTGTTGAACAACGTACAAAGTGGGTTCAATTAGCTAATCGCTATGAAAAACTACCAGAAACAGATCGAGAACGCTTGAAATCAAGAATGTCAGATTGGGCAAAGTTATCCACCAATGATCGTAGAATAGCTAGAGCAAATTTTATTAAAAGTCTTGATATTCCTAATGATAAGAAATCAGAGGCTTGGGAAGCTTACCAACAATTAACTCCAGAAGAAAAAAAACAATTGGCAGATGAAGCTGCTGAGAAAAATAAATCAAAAAAGCCTTCTTTAGTTAATTCGCCGACTCTGAAAAATTAAATAGATTTCTTTTGCAATTGATCTCACATGCCCCAAGTATTCGTCGACGGATTTGTGTCACTCTCTATGAGATGCTGATATTGGTAGGTGTTTGGGCTTTGGGTTATTTAGTTCCCTCTCTATTACTTGGTATCCTCTTTCAATTCCAATTACCTAATTGGTTAGCCTTTGGGCATGTGTATATTTTGTTCGGGATTTATTTCACTTGGTACTGGACTCATAGTGGCCAAACATTAGCCATGCAAACTTGGCATGTGAAAATGGTCGATGAAAATGAACAACTTCTAAAAAGAAATCAAGCCCTCATCCGCTATGCAATTTCAAGCTTATGGCTAATTCCAACCATCATTATTTATATTCTTTTTAAACATGTATTGATGACCCCGCTGGGAAATTGGCCAACAATCGAGTTGATGTTTTGTATGGTTCTATTGTTTTGGCCACTCACTTGTTTATTTGATCGCTCTAACCCTCATGGGGCACAATCTTTGGCAGATAAGCTAGCAAAAACGAAGTTCATTTTGGTGCTAAAAGAACCTAAGAATGACTAAGTTTTCAGGATCATGTTTGGTGATGTTTGAAGCGTCTTCATTTTTAACCAAATACTTGCCATACTGTTGATGATTACCCCCAAGATAATGCCAAACCATATCAGCCATATGGGGAATGACATCTCAATCTCCAATATATAGTTAGATAAGTACCAACCAGCAAAGCTAGCAAAAAAGCCGCTCAACACACCAGCAACACTACCGCAAATGAATAACTCTAACAACCACACTCGAGAAAGATATTGTTGACTTGCACCCAATGTTTTTAAAATAGCAACTTCATTCATTCGCTGTTCTTGAACCGATAATAGAGCAATCATTAACACCACAAAACCAGCTAACAAGGTAAATAAGAATAAAACCTGTATCGCAAAAATCAATTGTTTCAAGACTTCCTGCGCTTGAGTAATCGATTCTTCTATGTTGACTGAAGTGATATTGGGAAATCGATAAATAATATCCATATCCACCCTCTGATCAGACTCTTGTCGAAACGCCATAATCCAACTCTGTGGCGCCTCTTTTAATAAGTCAGGGGGCATCATCGCAAAGAAATTCACTCGCATCGAATTCCAGTCTAGTTTGCGCACAGAAGTAATCTTTACCTGGTAGGCTTGTCCTGCCACTTCAAAAGTCAGAAGATCCCCTAATTTTAATCGTAAAGACTTCATCATTCCTGACTCCATCGAGACTTGCATAGGATCACTATTGTCAAACCAACGGCCTGTAATAATGCGATTTTTTGCTGGGAGTTTATCTGTATATGAAAGATTAAATTCCCGTTCTATTAATCGCTGGGTATTTTGATCTGCAAAATCTTCACCCCGAATCTCTCGATCATTAATGGCCATTAATCTTCCCCGAATCATCGGATAGGAATCAAAATCTTTACTACGTAATTGCTGCGATAAAATGCCCTCTACTGATTCTTTTTGATCAGGTAAAACATTTAATATAAACCGATTATTTGCCCCAGGTGGAATACTGGTTTGCCAGGCATCAAGTACATTAAAGCGAATCACTATTAATAACAATATAGCCAACATAGCAATACCTAACGCAGTAATTTGGAAACTAATCCAGGATGGGTCACCAGCTATACGCTGTCCCGCAAATCGAATGCCCGGTAAAGAAAAATACTGATTACTTATGAGGCTTCCAATCCATCGCGCAAGTATGTAAGCACTTCCAGCAAAAATAATACAAGCCCCAACAAATCCACTAAGGACGATCAAACTCAAGCGCAAGTTATTGGCTATCCATAACAATAAGAAAAAATAACTACCTATCCCTAAGCCAACAGTCAACACGTAATTAAACTGTAAATTCATACTCTCTTTTCTTAAAACCATGTTTGGTGAAACTTGGGTAAGTGCTAACAACGGGGGAAGTGCAAATCCGAGTAACAAAACACAAGCCACCAAGAGTCCCCAAATCAAGGGCCAAAGTGTTGGACTTGGTAAATCTTTTTCTAATAAATTTTGCATAATTTGGATCAGAACTTCTTGTAATCCATACCCAAATGCCACTCCCAAAGTTCCGCCAAACAACATCAAGAGAAAAAATAAGTACAAATGGGTCTTAATGATCTGAAATTCTGAGGCGCCAAAACATTTTTTGACGACCGTAGATATCACCTGCTTTTTGGCATATCGTCGACTTGCTAACGCGATGCCTACGGCAGCAATCATACCCGTTAAAAGTGCAACTAACGATAAGAAACGATTGGCTTGATCAATTGTTTTTCGTAATAAAGGCTGACCAGTTTCTAGGTTTTCAAGTTGAACCCCCCGCATCTTACGCTCTTCTATCCATGATTTAGCCCATGAAGTAAAAGCTTGTATCGACTCTTCACTTTGCATGAGAGATGCAGTTTCATTGCCCGCAATTAATAAACGATAACTTGCTCGACTACCTAATCCAAGCAATCGTGTTTGGGCTAAGTCAGCTTCATGAATCATAGCGCGTGGTGCAAAGTTCATAAAACCAGCGCCACGATCTGGTTCACGAATAATCAAATTACTAACTACAAACTGCTTTTCACCAAGAGTAATCACCTGACCTATCTTTAACTGATAAATAGCAGCTAACTGGGGGTCTAGCCAAACTTGACCTGGTGATATAGACGCATTTCGATACTCTACAGTCAAGTTCCCGCGTAAAGGATAGCTTGATGAAACCGCTTTTAAGGAAACCAACTTACTCTCTTTTCCCACTTGCATCATAGTAGAAAAAATAGTAGTTTTTGCTACTCGCAGTCCTAATGCATTCGCTTTACTTTCAAAAGCTTGATCTAAGATTTGATCACCGCGCACAATCGTGTCGGCAGCAATCATCTCACGCGCTTTTTGGGAGAATGATTGCTGTAACCTATCGGACAAAAAGGTAACGCTCGTAATTGCCGTTACAGAAATCACTAACGCAATCAATAACCAGATTAATTCACTGGCAATTGCAAATTTTTTTTTATATTCCAGCAAAACTTCCACCATCTACCCGCAAGGTGGTGCCAGTAATGTAAGATGCTTTCTCACTGGCTAAAAAGGTTGCTGCATCAGCATATTCCTCTGGTGTTCCATAACGCTTCATCGGAATCGAACTCACACTACGCTTAGTGATATCCTCTAAAGACTTTCCTTCATTGTTCGATCTTTGCTGATCAAGATACAAAATTCTCTCAGTCAAGATTCTGCCAGGTAGGATAATGTTCACGGTAATGCCATCACCAGCCACTTCATTCGATAGAGTTTTTGTCCAACCATTTAGCGCCAAACGCAAGGTATTCGAAATGGCCAAATTAGCAATGGGTGCAATCGTCCCTGAACTAGTTGTGGTAATGACTCGCCCCCATTGGCGTGAACGCATGCCAGGTAAAACACGATCGGTCACCTTCATAATCATTAAAACCATGTGATTAAAGTTACTCTGCCATGATTCAATCGACTGATTAAATGCCTGGCTCATTGGCGGACCACCAGAGTTATTAATCAAAATATCGACAGGCCCAACTTCGTGCTCAATTTGGTTAATTTTGGCGTCAATCTGATCCAGTTGCTGTAAGTCCCACGGTAATACATAGGCAAACCCACCATTGTCTTTAATCTGCTTTGCAGTCTCTTCCAATAGTTCAACGCTTCTTCCAGTTAAAACCACCTTGGCGCCCTCTTTTGCAAGAGACATAGCAATTGCTTTTCCGAGTCCCTTACTGGATGCTAGTACAAGTGCGACTTTGTTATGAATTCCTAAATCCATGTCTTCTCCATTTATTTTTTAATTAACCATCAATTCTTCCCATTTTGACATGAGATGATCCAGTCGTTTTTGGATCGTTAAAGCACGTTCCTGAAATTCTTTTGCTAAGTCAGCTTGATCGATGTAAATTTGGGCATGACTGAGCTGTTCGGTAATCCTAATTTGCTCTAGCTCGAGTAACTCGATTTCCGAAGTAATTTTATCTAATTCAACTTTTTGATATTTATTATTCGATTTTTTTTGAGGAGTTGGCTCTTCTTTTACTTTTAAAGGCTTAGAGACTTGACCCTCTTCAAACGCTGGTTTTTTTTGTAAATCTAATCGGCGTTGGTTCTGAATCTTCCAATCTTCATATCCGCCTTCATATTCGCGCCACTTTCCATCACCTTCAAAGGCAATCATACTAGTCACAACGTTATCTAAAAATTGGCGATCATGACTCACTAGAAACACTGTACCTTTGTAGTCCTGTAAAAATTCTTCTAATAAATCTAGCGTATCAATATCTAAATCGTTCGTTGGTTCATCTAAAACTAATACATTAGCCGGCTTAGCAAATAAACGCGCCAACAATAAGCGATTGCGCTCTCCTCCTGATAATGTTTTGATCGGCGATCGTGCACGTTGTGGTGAAAACAAAAAGTCATTGAGATAACTTTTGACATGCTTACGCTGTCCACCAATTTCAACCCATTCACTGCCAGGGCTAATAAAGTCCTCCAAAGTTGCTTCCAAATCCAAAGATTCTCTGAGCTGATCAAAATAAGCAATTTCAATCATGCTACCCTGCTTAACTTCTCCATGATTGGGCTGCAATTCGCCAAGAATAATTTTTAATAATGTGGATTTACCGGCGCCGTTAGGCCCTAGAAGTCCTACTTTATCGCCTCTTAAAATGGTTCCCGTAAAGTCTTTCACAATATGTTTGTTACCAAAAGCTAAGGAAACATTTTCCAATGCAGCGACAATTTTTCCAGTTTTTTGCCCGGAGTTGATATCTAACTTTACCTGTCCAACGAGTTCTCTTCGTTGTGATCTCTGTTCACGTAAGTGCTCTAACCTAGCGATTCGACTTACACTTCGCGTTCTTCTAGCTTCTACTCCTTGACGAATCCAAGTCTCTTCTTGAGCCAATAACTTGTCCGCTCTTGCATTTGCTAGGGACTCATCCATCAACTGCCGCTCTTTTAATCCTAAATATGATTGAAAATTTCCTGGATAACTACGAATAATCCCTCGGTCTAATTCAATAATTCGCGTCGCTACTCGATCTAAAAATGTCCGGTCATGCGTAATAAAGACTAAAGATCGATTCATGTCAATGAGCAGTTGCTCAAGCCACTCAATAGAATCCATATCTAAATGGTTAGTCGGCTCATCTAAGAGCAATACATCAGGCTGGGTTACCAATGCTTGGGCGAGAGCCACTCTTTTTTTATTTCCTCCAGATAATTCAGACATCAAACGTGAACCATCTAAATGTAATTGATGCAATACTTCATCAATTTTTTGCTCCCAAGCCCAGCCTTGATTAGCGTCAATCAAACCATACAACTGATCCATACGGTGTTGCACATCATCAGTCCATTCTTGCATGCTCAAGTCTTCATATTCTGCTCTAAAATCTTTAATTTCTTCAAGACCTTTTGCAACAGTATCAAAAACACTATCCGTGGAAAGAAAGATTGGTTCTTGTGCCACATACGCAATTTTGATGCCCTGTTGCTTTTGTATGACTCCGGAATCTGGCTTTTCTAATTCGGCAATGATTTTTAAAAATGATGATTTACCTACACCATTTCTACCAATTAAACCAACTCTTTCACCCTCCTCTAGGGAAAATGATGTGTTTGCAAGTAAATCCACATGCCCATAAGCAAGCTGAGCATCACTAATAACGAATAAAGCCATGAAGAATAAACAATCTAGTTAGATGAAGACAAATTCAATGTGATTTGCCTGAAGAACGTATTTTAAGCCGAACTTGTGTCGATTGCTTGATAATAGAGGGGTGGAAAAAATACGAATATCTAAATTACTCTCTGAAAAAGGTCTCTGCTCTCGAAGAGAAGCAGATCTTTACATTGAACAAGGGCTCGTCACTGTAGATGGCGAGGTTGTGACTGAGCTTGGCTCAAGGGCTTTTCCTAATCAGAAAATTGAGCTTAAAAAAGAAGCTAAACTAGCCCAAGCAGCAAGAATTACGATTCTTTTAAATAAACCTGTTGGTTTTATTTCTCATTTAGATGAGGATAAAGAATATGAACCTGCCGTTGCTTTAATTACCCCTGACCGATTTTTTAGAACACATCTAGACGCGAATAAGAATGCCAAAGTAAATACCAGGGGATTGGCACCAGCGGGTCGATTAGATATTGACTCCACTGGTTTATTAGTTTTGACTCAAGATGGTCGGATTGCAAAACAAATCATTGGAGAACATAGCAATATCGAAAAAGAATATTTGGTACGGGTAGAAGGTTCTATCGACCACACGGGTCTTGCCACACTTTGTCATGGGCTTTCATTAGACGGCGTTGCTCTTCAACCCGCAAAAGTCAGCTGGCAAAATGAAAATCAATTACGTTTTGTTTTGCGCGAGGGTCGAAAACGTCAAATTCGTCGCATGTGTGAAATGGTTGGCTTGCATGTCATTGGTTTAAAAAGAATTCGGATTGGTCAAATCAATCTTGGCAATTTACCTTTGGGGCAGTGGCGCTTTCTTCGCCCAAATGAGAAATTTTAGTGAGGGGTTAGATCTTGTTTTTAAATATCTCGACTTATCGCTTTTGTGAGCTTGACAAGCTCGACAATCTTCAAGAGCAACTTCTCGACCAGTGTGGACTCAAAGAATTAAAAGGCACGATTTTGATTGCTCCAGAAGGTATTAATATGTTTTTGGCTGGAAAAGAGAATCATATTCGCGAATTCTTTACTTGGCTGAATCAATTTCCAGAATTAGCGAACATCGTTACGAAGGATAGCTGGTCAGAGTATCAACCCTTTAAAAAAATGCTCGTCAAGATCAAAGATGAAATCATACGGATGAATCATCCCACCATACAAGCTTTTAAAAAAAGAGCGCCTAGTGTAACTGCAAAAAAATTAAAGGAGTGGTTATCTCAAGGCCACGATGATGCTGGCAAACCCCTTATTCTGCTAGATACTCGGAATGCGTTTGAAGTGGAATATGGTACTTTTAAGGATGCAATTCATTTAAATATTGAAAAATTCAGCGATTTTCCGCAAGCGCTTGCAAAAGAAATGGAACAGCTAAAAAACAAAACTGTTGTTAGTTTTTGTACGGGTGGTATTCGCTGCGAAAAAGCAAATTTATTGATGCAAGAAATCGGACTTGATAATACGCTTCAACTCGACGGAGGCATCTTGAAATACTTTGAAGACGTAGGTCAAGACTTTTATGAGGGTGGATGCTTTGTTTTTGACAATCGCATCGCACTTGACCCTGAGCTTGCGGAGCATCCTTTAGAAAATGCTCCGCGCCGAAATCACTGAGTGAGTAATTGAAAATGCTCAACAGCTGGTGGGCTGGCAAAGTATGGCGATACAATCTCGCGCCACTTTGAAAATGCTGGTGAGTTTCTGAAGTCAACGATGTGATTGTCTAAGGTTTCCCATTCAATCATCAATACATATCGCTGCGGGTTTTCAATTCCTTTTTGAATTTTAAAGCTTCTGAACCCAACTGCGCCAGCAATCGCTTCTCGAACGCCTTTTTCGATAGCAACATCAAATTCAGCATTTTTTCCGGCTTGAATGGTGATATCTGCGATTTCTAAAATCATATATTTCTCCTTAACCTATTTTTTTAAGATTCTTTTTGAACGAACTTGCACGTTCAATATAGTGTTTTGCACTAGACTCAAGACGTGCAACATTTTCTGGGCTGAGTTCTCTAACTACTTTAGCAGGGGCTCCAATGATCAATGATCCCGCGGGGAACTCTTTTCCTTCTGTCACAACCGCACCAGCACCGACTAAACAATTTTTACCGATGACCGCATTATTCAGTACGACCGCCTGAATCCCAATTAAAGCACCATCTTCAATGGTACAGCCATGTAACATGACTTGATGGCCTATTGTGACATTGTTGCCAATCTTTAAAGGACATCCTTCATCAATGTGTAACACGGTTCCTTCTTGAATGCTCGTTCCTGCGCCAATCGTGATTGCATCGTTATCCCCTCGAATCACTACCCCAGGCCATACAGAAGAAAATGCGCCAATCGTTACATTTCCAATGATCGTTGCTTCAGGAGAAATATACGCATCTTCATGAATTTTTGGAACTAAATCACCTAATTGATATATTGCCATGTAATCCTCTTATTTAAAAAGTTGGTAGGTATAAATACCCAAAAATGTCATTACTAATGAACCGATAACGTGAATCATGACTGTTGTTATTGCTGTACCTAGTTGCCCTTGCTGAATCATCCCGGTAACTTCAGCTGAAAAAGAAGAAAAAGTAGTCAAGCCACCCAAAAAACCCGTAATGACAAACAATCGCCATTGAGGTGATAGTTCAGTATGCATTGCAAAAAAAGCAATTGCGATTCCAATCAGGTATCCACCGATGAGATTGGCGGTAATGGTTCCAATAGAAATAGCAAAATACATAGAATCTAACATTAAGCCGAGTACCCATCTTAATATAGCGCCAACCGATGCTCCAAGGCTAATGGCTAAAATAGAATTAAACATATCGTACTCGTATCAACATTGATTGATTTAATGGCTTTAGTGCTTGAGAGGTTTTATCCATATTTTTTGTTTATTGTAAACAACTCAACGCATCCTTCGAGATTTGAATCACAAACTTTAAAAATCAACTTGTATTATCCTTTTATGATGATGAAAAATATTTGTGTTTTTTGTGGCTCAAGACCTGGAATAGATCCAAATTTTGCAACGTGGGCTTATATCTTAGGTTCGCAAATTGCGAATAATAATCAGGTACTTGTCTTCGGTGGGGGAGGTGGAGGCCTCATGGGAATTCTTGCCCAAGGTGCTCTTGACGCAAATGGCCAAGTAATTGGTATTATTCCTAAGCAGCTACAAGTTCAAGAAGCTCTAGTGGAACATCTCAGCAAGGTCCACTTCGTGCAAACCATGGGTGAGCGTAAGCAACTCATGGATCAATTTGCGGATGCTTATGTCATTATTCCAGGTGGGATCGGCACTTTAGACGAGTTGTTCGATGTTTGGGCTACTGCACAAACTGGATTTCATACAAAACCAATTATTCTTGCAAATTGGTCAGGGTATTACGATATCTTGTTGAGCTTTCTCTATCAGTGCGTCGAAAATGGTTTCGTATCAAAGTCTCATTTTGAAAAAATACAAGTAGTCAACTCACAAGATGAGCTGATGCAAGCACTTTTACCCAATTTAAAGAAGACTATGAGCGCAGGCATATCCACTTGACCAAGCCCATTGAAAATTATGCCCACCTAAGTGGCCAGTTACATCGACACATTCCCCAATAAAAAATAACCCTGATTGTTTCCGCGACATTAATGTTTTGCTATCTAGCTCTTTGGTATCAATTCCACCTAGCATCACCTCAGCTTTATTCCAACCTAAAGTACCTGCTGGCTTGACATGCCAATGACAGATAAGGTCAATAACGCTTTGTCGTGATTTTTTAGAAACTTCAACCCATTTTTTGCCGTGTAACCCCAATTGTTTGGCAAACTCTTTCGCTAATCTTGCAGGTAAAAATTCAATTAATAATTGATCTACAGTTTTTGCTCGAGAGCTATCTTGAGCCAGTAAATCTTCTAAAGCTCCCTGATCTGTCCATGCAATGTGAATTTCTTGACCTTCAATCCAATAAGAACTTGCTTGCAATACAGCTGGGCCTGATAAGCCTTTATGAGTAATCAATAAATCTTCAAGAAAACTACCCTTGCCATATCTTTCTTTTACCTGACCGGAAGAAATACTCACTTTGGTACTAAGTCCTGCAAAGTCTTCAATCGCTGAGAAAATTTGGGATGTAAATGCTAATGGAACTAAGGCGGGTCTAGTTTCAATGACTTCAATTTGAAATTGTTTAGCAATTTGCATTGCAAAATCAGATGCGCCAATAGCTGGGACCGGTAAGCCTCCTGTTGCAATGACTACATTTTTAGCCGAAAAAGTCTCGTGATTCGTTTTTACAACCCATTGCCCATCTTGAGATTCAACTTGTTCTACTTTAACGGGGTGTTCAATCTGTACATCACCCTTCTGACATTCACTCAATAACATTTGAATAATATCTTTGGCAGATTCATCGCAAAATAATTGTCCTTGATGTTTTTCATGAAAAGGAATGTCATACTTTTTAACAAGTGCAATAAAATCTGAACTGGAATAGCGTGCAAGAGCACTTTTGACAAAATGTGGATTTAAAGATAAGAAATGTTGGTAAGTAGTATGTAAATTCGTGAAATTGCATCTACCACCCCCACTAATACGAATTTTTTCACCAAGATGCTCTGCATGATCAATAAGTAGTACTGACTTTCCTAGCTGACCTGCAATTCCAGAACAAAACAGGCCCGCAGCACCAGCGCCAATCACAAGCACATCAAAATTTTTCACTAGAACCCAATTCTTTAGAATGTCAAAATAGACACTCTATTGTATTTGAGGTGATTTTTTCGACAGTTTTATGAAATCACGGCAAAATAGAGGTTTACAGTATTTATATAAATCAAGCTGGAGATTTTTTAATGGCCAATGACAAGACCCCAATTAACCGTCGTTCAAGAAATATTACTGAAGGAGTTGCACGCGCTCCAAATCGCTCAATGTACTATGCCATGGGCTATAAAGAAGAAGATTTTGTTAAGCCAATGATTGGTGTGGCAAATGGTCATTCGACTATCACCCCTTGTAATAGCGGTCTGCAAGTGCTAGCTGATGCTGCTGTTGAAGCCCTAGAAGCCGGCGGTGCAAATTCTCAAATATTTGGCACTCCAACGATTTCCGATGGTATGGGAATGGGCACCGAAGGTATGAAATATTCCTTAATTTCTAGAGAAGTGATTGCTGATAGTATTGAAACCTGTGTTAATGGCTTATGGCAAGATGGTGTCATCGTGATTGGTGGGTGCGATAAAAACATGCCAGGTGGGATGATGGCCATGGCGAGAACGAATGTCCCAAGTATTTATGTATATGGCGGAACCATTAAACCAGGCCATTACAAGGGACGTGAATTAAATATTGTTTCAGCATTTGAAGCCGTTGGAGAATTTACCTCAGGTCGTCTTAGCGCAGAAGATTTAAAAGGTATTGAACAAAACTCCTGCCCAAGTAGTGGCTCTTGTGGTGGTATGTATACCGCCAATACAATGAGCTCATCTTTTGAGGCTCTTGGTATGAGCTTACCCTATTCTTCTACCATGTCTAATATTGATGAGGAAAAAAGACTAAGTGCCGCAGAGTCCGCAAGGGTTTTAATCGAAGCTGTGAAGAATAACCTTCGACCTCGAGATATTATTACGAAAAAATCAATCGAAAATGCCGTGTCAGTCATTATGGCTGTAGGTGGTTCAACCAACGCTGTACTCCACTTTTTAGCCATCACAAGTGCGGCAGATGTTGAATGGACGATTGATGATTTTGAAAGAATTCGCCGTAAAGTTCCAGTAATTGTTGATATGAAACCATCAGGTAAATACTTAGCGACAGATTTACATCAGGCAGGTGGTATACCTCAGGTGATGAAAATACTTCTTGACGGTGGCTTATTACATGGTGATTGCATGACCATTACTGGTCAAACCATTGCCGAAGTTCTGAAGGATGTTCCCTCTACCCCGCGTAGTGATCAACATGTGATCCGGCCTCTGAGTAATCCCATCTATGCAGAAGGCCATCTCGCAATTTTGAAAGGAAATCTTTCCCCAGAGGGTTGTGTAGCTAAAATTAGTGGTTTAAAAAACCCCAGCATTACAGGTCCAGCAAGAGTATTTAACTCTGAAGATGATGCGATGGCGGCTATTATGGCGAATAAGATCACACACGGCGATATCGTTGTGATTCGTTATGAAGGTCCTAAAGGTGGTCCAGGAATGAGAGAAATGCTCTCTCCAACATCAGCGCTCGTTGGTCAAGGCTTCGGTGAAACGGTTGGACTGATTACCGATGGTCGCTTCTCTGGTGGAACATGGGGTATGGTGGTTGGCCACGTCTCTCCTGAGGCATTCATGGGGGGTACCATCGCACTTGTTCAAGAAGGAGATTCAATTACGATTGATGCCCATCAACTACTCATACAACTCAATCTTCCCGAAGAAGAAATCGCTCAAAGAAGATCGAAGTGGGTTAAACCAAAGGCTCGTTACACTCGCGGTATCCTAGCAAAGTATGCCAAATTAGCCAGCTCTGCAAGTTTAGGAGCGGTTACAGATCTCAATTTAAATTTAGATGAGGATTAAAAAAGCCGCTTCGGCGGTTTTTTTAATGCATCTTCATTCCGCCCAAAGCTTGACTTGGAAATACAACATCGACCTTACCTGCTTTTTCAAACTGTAAGGTCATTTTTAATTGCTCACCATCTTTAATCGCGCTATCTAAGCCCATCAACATGAGATGGTAGCCTCCAGGCTTTAACTCAACAGAGCCGTTAGCCGGAATTTCAATACCGGTCATTTGGCGCATCATCATTTTATCGCCATCCATCTTCATTTCATGCAATTGCACCTCTTTTGCGCGAGCAAAACTGACAGCGACTAATCGGTCTGTAGTAGACCCTTTATTTTCGATGGTTAAATAGGCGCTACTGATTAATTGACCTGGTGAAGTAGCTCTTACGCTAGGCTTAATAATCTGTAAATTACCTACTTTAATTTGCGCATGAGCAATCGTCATGACGAGTAAACTCATCGTGAGGATAAAAAACTCATGAAATTTCGACCTATTCACTCTAACTCCCTTGTTTTACAATAGAAAATCATTTTTAAGACAAAATGACGTCTTTCTCTTATGATAAGGCATATGTTTGATTCACGAATTGCTTTTTTTGCAGACGTCCATAGTAACCTTGAAGCTCTTGATGCTTGCTTGGATCATGCGCGTCAACAAGGCGCTAAAAAATTTGTATTTTTAGGTGATTTGGTTGGGTATAACGCCAACCCAAATGAAGTTTTAGACCGAGTAATGCAACTGATGAATGCTGGTCAGGCAATCGCGATTCGAGGAAATCATGATACCGCCTGTTTCGAGAACTACCGGGATCAGATGAATCCGATTGCTCATCTGGCTATCGAGTGGACTGCGTCAAAACTATCTCACGAACATCTAGATTTTTTGAAAAAATTACCACTTATTCATTATGAGGAGGACCGCTGTTATGTGCACGCCTCGGCATACCAGCCAGAAGCTTGGCATTACGTGACGGATGGATTATCCGCTTGGAGAAGTGCAGAATCGTCTGGAAAAATATACACATTTTCCGGGCATGTTCATGGTCAAGCTCTGTATTACCAAAGTTCAGTTGGAAAATTAATTTGCTTCACGCCACATCCTGGTGATGCTGTCCCTACTGGTCGCCATCGTCGCTGGGTAGCCATTGCAGGCTCTGTAGGACAGCCCAGGGACAGTAATCCCAAAGCAAATTATCTTTTATTTGATGTAGAAAATGAATGTTCTTATTTTCATCGAGTATCCTACAACCATGTGTTAACAGCAGATAAGGTTTTATCTGCAGGGCTTCCTGAAGATCTTTCTACAAGGCTTTTAAAAGGTTTATAAGTTATTCCATGCTTTCTTTATTCCAATCTGCTTCTCCTTATTCGATTGATATCGAAGCAGTTGATGATATTTTTCAAACAGGTAAAACTGTCGATAATTTTCGGATAGGGTATGAAGTTCATCGTGGTGGTATGGCCATCCTTAAAGAAGCTTTTATTGATTTCGAAGAAGACCCGATACTTCTTAAAATACCCCGAGTTGGCAAAGATCAACCAATAGAAAATCTCATTTGCTTTGAAACTGAATTAACTATTTTAAGATCCCTTAATAGTCCCTATGTCCCCCGTTTTATCAAGGGTGGTAATTTGGCTAAAACCCCGTACATTGCGATGTCAAGAATTCCAGGTGTCGCTTTAGAAAAGATTCTCATCGAAAAAAAACAATTTTCTATTGAACAAACAATCACCATTGCTCTGAATTTATTAAAAGCGCTACAGAACTTACATGCTCAGGAAGTGATTCATTTGGATTTAAAACCTGATAATATTTTGGTCGATGACAATCACGAGGTCTACTTAATTGATTTTGGTTTAGCACATCACGCCAGGTTTCCAGATTTGCTAGCAGAAGAGATGCGCAAAGGGATTGGTTCTGCTCCTTATATTTCTCCTGAACAAATCGTCGGTGTAAGAGAAGACTGTAGAAGTGATATTTTTGCTTTTGGGGTGATCGTCTATGAAATGCTCACTGGAAAATTACCCTTTGATAATCCACAAACACTGAATGGCCTAAAAAAACGGTTTTGGGCACAGGCAAACCCACCAAGATCGATTCGAACAGATGTACCCCCTTGGTTACAAGAGATCGTTCTCAGGTGTTTAGAACCTTATGCAAAAGATCGTTATCAAAGTGCGACCCACATACGTCAACTCTTAAGAGAACCTAGTACTATTAAATTGACTGAGCGCTCTGAACGTTTAGCGCCACTCTCCCTCTGGGAAAATATGAAACGCTGGTTTCGTGTTACTGGTTATGAACCTTCGCCCATTTTAAGAAGTGAAATTATTTATGAGCAAGCGCCACTCATGGTAGCTACAATCGATGTCAGCGGTGAAAATGAGCCGATGTTTGAAAGAATGCAACGCGCCGCATCCAATATCATGAAAGTATTTCCTGAAGGGCGAATTTCTTGTATCAGCATTATTACCAACTCTCCTACTTTTGAAGGGGTACGCGAAATTGACTCTGTAAGTGGGCAATTTCGTCGACACTTAATAAGATTAAAAGATTGGGCAAAGCCCCTGAATATGTCAGAAGAGCGGATTTCATATCATGTACTCGAAGCAACAGATGCTGCATCAAAAATTGTTGAGTTCGCAAAAGACAATGATGCGGCGGTTATCCTATTGGGGGCCAGTCGATTTATACCGAACCGAGTTGTCCCTTGGCGCTCTACGATGACTAAAGTTGTTGAAGAAGCCCAATGTAGTGTTCACATTGTCAGAATTTAAAGGATTAGAACTATGTATATTTTCCCAAAATATCCATCCAAAAAAATCATCCTATCATGATGTTGGATACGATCTCTCAAGCCTTCTTATTAGTGTTTAATCTCGACCCAGAGGTTTGGTCTATTGCACTTACCTCGATATTGGTTAGCTCCGCCGCACTTATTATTGGTGTCATCTTGGGATTACCTGTCGGTGCATTTTTAGCCGTAGCTCAATTCCCTGGAAAAAAATGGTGTATTACCTTTGTCAATACATTGATGAGCGTTCCTACGGTGATCATAGGTGTACTCATCTATTTACTTTTATCTAGAAGTGGCCCTTTGGGTGAGTTCAGTCTTTTGTTTACCAAACCCGGAATGATCATTGCTCAATCTTGCTTAACGATTCCCCTCATTGCAGCAATCTCTAGACAAATCATTAGTGACGCTTGGCAGATTCACCAAGATACTTTTTCAGCTTTACAATTTAAATTGTTTCATCGAGTCAAGTGGATCCTGTGGGATTCTCGATTTTCACTCATCATTGTTGTTCTTCTTGGCTTCAGTAGAGCAATCTCAGAGGTTGGCGCTGTCATGATCGTTGGTGGGAATATTGCTCAGCATACGCGGACTCTAACGACTGCTATCGCATTAGAAACAAGTAAAGGCGATCTGGTTCTTTCCTTATCTTTAGGAATCGTTCTATTAATGATTGTTTTCAATATTAATGCCGTTTCTTACTTTTTAAAATTGAATGCTGAGAAAAAATATGGTTAATATTTCTCTGAGCAATATCTCGATTAGAAAACAGGATCGTCTTGTACTAGATATCCCACATATTGATCTTCCTTGTCATCGAATTACAGCAATCATCGGCCCCAATGGAGCAGGTAAGTCGATGCTCTTAAAGACTATCGCAGGTTTAATTAAGCAACCTGAATTTAAGATAAGCACATCAGCAAATCAAGTTAGTATTGTCTTGACGCAAACACCGTTTATAAAAATGTCTGTACTAGAGAATCTTCTTTTTCTGAGAGATGCACGACCCAGTTTAAGTCTCAATCAAGTCCATCATGCGCTAAAAATATTTTTATTAGATCATCTTTGCGATCAACCTGCCACCAAACTATCTTCTGGGGAAAAACAACGTCTAGCAATTGCAAGGGCCTATCTAATGGGGTCAGATTTATTGATTCTGGATGAGCCTACGGCAAGTCTTGATCCACAATCAACCGCGCTAATAGAATCCAAAGTGAATGAATTAGCTCATTCAGGAATTTGCTTTTTAATTGCCTCTCATGATTTTGCTCAAGTCAAACGAATTTGCGATCACATCATTTTCATAAAAGATGGAAAGATTATAGAATCCGGTTCAACAACATCATTTTTCTCTGCTCCAACCACTCAAGCGGCAAAAGAATTTATCTCTACTCACCTCTAAAAGGTTGAGATCAAAAAATTAATGACGTTTTTTTGAAATCGGTAATAGTCCAATTGCAAGAGCAGTGCCAAGGATAATCACAACTCCACCTAACAGCATATTGAGGGTCGGGACTTCCCCTAAAAAGATATCTCCCCACAAAATACTAAATACAGGAACAATGAATGTAACGGTAATTGCAACTGTCGGTCCAGCTCGTTCAATCAGTCGGTAATAAAGCACATAGGCAATAGCGGTAGAACCTATTCCTAGTCCAAAGATAGAAATCCAAGTTAATACATTTAGTGGTTGAGTTGGTAAATAAAAATAAGCAGGGACTACAAGCAAAAATGATCCGATCAATAAACTTGAAAAGGCAAGACCAATTGGATGAATGCCTGCACCATACAACTTGATATAGTTCGTTGCAAGGCCATAAGATAATGTTGCTCCTAAACCAGCCAAAACGGGCAATCCAATGCCGCCAACATCAAAATGGGCTTTCCCCCACATCAAAAAAACAATACCTAAACACCCAAAGAATAAGCCCAAAATCCGACTGAAGCTTAAGTGTTCTTTTAACCAAATAGATGCAATAATCGCAGTCCAAATCGGCGATGTAGAATTGACGATTGCGCCGAATCCTGCATTTAAATTTTGCATCGAATAACTAAACAGAGCAAAAGGAATTACCGAATTAAAACAAGCAATCACTGTAATTCTACCAAGGTCATTTTTAGAAATCATCAGCTGAGATCGCCAATATTTTTTGCACATAGCAAATAAAAAAATTCCTAAAGCACCAATGAGTAGCCTTGATTCTGCTATAACAATCGGCTCAACTTGTCCAACCGTAAAGCGTATAAATACGTAGGACATTCCCCACAAGGCGCCTAACAGCAGAAAATCGATGATGGTATTTAATTTCACATTCACATTATCCAATAAAAAAACGTGGCATCCGCCACGTTTCATTTGAGCAGTATTTTGAATTAAGACAAATCCGTCAGAAAAGACGCTAAAGTTTCTTCTGGTAAATGCTCAATATGCATGGGATATTCTGGATGATCGCAGCCAACCATCATCTGCGCCCCTGCTTGCAATGCTTTTTTCATATCCAAAGATAATTCAAAACGTAAAAAATGCACTGCCGAAGTTTTATGCTCTGTAGAACGCTCCAAATCTTCATCAGCAATACCATATACCCTAGCTTGACCTTCAACTTGGACAAACATTTTATGTTCAATATTGACTAATTTTCCAAGAGCAATTTTACGATCAGCTTCATTGGGATACTCCAACATCATCGTTGCTTTGAAGTTAGATCCATCTGGTATTAAAGGATTATATGCATCAAGTTCATCTTGCATTCCTTCTTCAGTAAACACTTTCTCAACACGTAACATTTCTTGAATCTGATATTTCATCAAAAATTCGTTCTCAAAAATTAAATTTAAATGTTCTCCTAATGCAACCGTTCTTAATTTCCGCATTTCAATAGCTTGAGCACGAATTTGTGGCCTTGCTTTGTGATAGGCCTCTAAAGTCATCAATTGAGTATGGGTAAGTTTTGACATTTCTATTTCTTTCAAAAGTAATTACGATGATTGCTTCAGGCCATAAGCCATAGCAACTAGTGATAATGGATGCTCCATTTGAGCTGACTTTAAGCCTGCCTCAGACATACCTTGTTCAATGTGATGGCCTGCTAACTGACAATCCGAACTGATATAGTCAGGCTCGTTATTGGCCATGTTTTTAAATACTGGCTTACCTATTTTCATTGACATTGCATGGAACTCTTTCTTCACTCCCCAAGTACCAGAGTGGCCTGAACATCTTTCAACCACATGTACTTCTGTACCTGGAATCATTTGTAAAGTTTCCGCAGTTTTCTTACCCACATTTTGGACTCTAGAATGACATGGAACGTGATAACTCACCTTACCCAATGGCTGAGAAAAATCTGTTTTTAATAAGCCATCTTTTTTACGCGCAATTAAGTATTCAAATGGATCCCACATCGCCACTTTAACCAATTGCACATCGGCTTCATCAGGAAACATCAGTGGTAACTCTTGCTTAAACATGAGGGTACATGAAGGTATTGGAGTCACAATTGCATAACCCTCTTTAGCTAATTTTGCCAATTGAGGGATATTGATGTTCTTATGTTTTTCAACTTCATCGAGATCACCTAATTCTAGCTTTGGCATCCCACAACAAGCTTCTTTATCAACTAGCACATAAGGAATCTCATTGTGAGTAAGTATTTGTAATAAATCTTGACCAATACCAGGCTCGTTATAATTAATATAGCAAGTTGCATATACAGCCACCTTGCCTGGAGTTTTCGTTCCGTTCTTAACTTCCCATGGATGAGAATCTTTTACAACTTGCTTAAATGTCTTCGATGCAAAATCTGGTAGCCAAGCATTTTTGTCAACGCCTAATGTCGACTCCATAACCGATCTGGCCATACTGTTGTGATTCACTGCATTTACAACTTGTGTAACGACTGGAATACCAGCGAAACGCCCAATCTTATCTGTTGAAGATAATAAATTATCCCTAAAATTAGATTCTCCCTTTTTATGCCCAATCGCCTTCGCGCGCAACATCAAATGAGGAAAGTCTAAGTTCCATTCATGCGGTGGAACATAGGGACATTTTGTCATGTAGCATAAATCACAGAGATAACATTGGTCAACAACAGATGCATAATCGGCTTTATTCACACCATGAACTTCGCCATCATCTGTTGCGTCAACTAAGTCAAATAAGGTGGGAAAAGATCCACATAGGCTTACACATCGACGACATCCATGACAAATATCGAAAACGCGTTCTAATTCCACATTGAGCTTTTCCTCATCATAAAAATCTGGATTTTTCCAATCCAAAGGGTGACGAGTTGGTGCTTCTAAATTTCCTTCGCGACTCATTGTATTTCCTTTATTGAAGACTTTTTAGAAGATTCCCGATGTGCTCAGGAATCTAAAAAAAGTCCTACAAAAACTATAATTTATTACTCTACAAAAGCGTCTAAAGCTTTTTGATAGCGGTTAGCATGTGAGCGCTCAGCTTTTGCCAATGTTTCAAACCAGTCCGCAACTTCATCAAAGCCTTCTTCACGAGCTGTTTTAGCCATACCTGGGTACATATCGGTATATTCGTGCGTTTCACCTGCTACTGCAGCTGCTAAACAATCTTTTGAAGATTTAATTGGCATACCAGTTGCTGGATCGCCTGACATTTCTAAAAATTCTAAATGCCCGTGTGCATGGCCAGTTTCGCCTTCAGCTGTTGAACGAAATAACGCTGCAACATCATTTTGACCTTCTACGTCAGCTTTGTTCGCGAAATATAAATAACGACGATTTGCTTGAGATTCGCCTGCGAAAGCATCTTTCAAACACTGCTCAGTTTTAGTACCTTTTAAAGTTGGCATAACATACTCCTTATGGGTTAGAAAAATACGCTTATCAAATCTAAATATAAGTTCTAGAAGTGATAAAAAATTGTATATTTAGTCCATTAAATAGAAAAATTGTATTTATAAAAATAATCAATAGTTTTTAACTATTGATTCATGTATTTGTAACATAATCATTTGTTTTGCATGACTCATATTTTATAGAAGCAATACAATAAGTTCATGAACTACCCAGAAAATACAAAGACTTTTTTTAGAAATCAATACCAACCACCGAATTTTTCTTTTGTAAAGGTGGCCTTTGACTTTCAACTCAACCCGATTAAAACCATTGTTTGCTCAACAATTGACGTAAAAAGAGAGTTGCCAGGATCTTTAGTGTTAAAAGGCGAGGATTTAGAGCTGGTTTCTTTAAAGATCAATGGTGAACTCTTTAAAACGTATGAATTATCTTCCCATGCGTTAATTCTTCACCACCTACCGGATGTTTTTGTCCTAGAAATTGTTTGTGTTACCCGTCCTGACCAAAACTCTAGCCTCATGGGCCTTTACATATCTGAGGGTAATTTTTTTACCCAATGTGAGGCTGAAGGTTTTAGAAAAATCACCTATTTTTTAGACCAACCTGATGTTTTAAGTCGTTATCAGGTCCGATTGACAGCCAATAAAAAAAATTACCCTGTATTGCTATCAAATGGTAATTTGATTGAGCAAAAAGATCTTGATCATGGTCTGCACACGGCGCTATGGGATGACCCATTTCCAAAACCTTCGTATCTTTTTGCAATTGTTGCTGGTCAATTACATTGCGTTGAAAAAACAATCACGACTTCCTCTGGTGCTAAAAAATTACTTCAAGTCTGGGTTCGTGAGATTGATCTTTTAAAAACTGATCATGCGATGGAGTCTTTAATTAAAGCGATTGTTTGGGATGAAGAACGCTTTGGATTAGAACTTGATCTCGAACGCTTTATGATCGTTGCTGTGAGTGATTTCAATATGGGCGCAATGGAAAATAAAGGTTTAAATATCTTTAATACCAAATATGTACTTGCTGATGCTCAAAGTGCGACTGATACCGATTTTGCAAATATTGAAAGTGTGGTTGGTCACGAATATTTTCATAACTGGACTGGGAATCGAGTCACTTGTCGAGATTGGTTCCAACTTTCTTTAAAAGAAGGCTTAACGGTTTTTAGAGATCAAGAATTTTCGGCTGATTTAATGGGTTCGGTTTCGGGTAGAGCTGTAAAACGAATTGAAGATGTACGTTTGTTACGTCAAGTCCAATTCCCCGAAGATGCTGGTCCCATGGCACATCCAATCCGACCAGATAGCTATCAAGAAATTAATAACTTTTACACCGTTACCATCTACGAAAAAGGTGCTGAAATTATTCGTATGCAACATACCTTACTCGGTGAATCCGGTTTTAGAAAAGGTATGAATCTCTATTTCGAACGCCATGACGGACAAGCCGTTACTTGTGATGACTTTGTTCATGCCATGTCAGATGCCAATCAAGTCAATTTGGATCAATTTAAAAATTGGTATAGTCAAGCAGGTACTCCCCGAGTGCGTGTTGAGGAAAGATTTGATGATCTAAATGAGTCTTATCATTTAACCCTAAGTCAATCTTGCGCACCCACGCCCGGACAAGAGCTTAAGCCCCTATTTCATATTCCTCTCAAAACGAAATTAATGATTCAGGGAGTTTCGACTAATGAAATAATGATTGAGCTAAAAGATAAAATTCAAACGTTTGAGTTTGCAAATATAAAAAGTAAACCTATTTTGTCAATTAATCGAGATTTTTCAGCTCCAGTCATCCTGGATTTTGAGCAATCAATTGAAGATCTTTATTTTCTATTTAAATCTGACGATAATCCATTTAATCAGTGGGAAGCTGGGCAAAAAATTGCCATTGAATTAATTCTTTCAGAAACTACACCACCAAAAGAACTACTAGCCATTTGGGAACAACATTTACGAAACCCAAAACTTGATCCTTCTTTTAAAACTCTCGTCCTCACCTTACCTGCAGAAAGCTATCTTCATGAGCAAGTTCAAGAGATTAATCCAGCACAAATTCACTTAGCCAGAAGATCATTTCGCCATGCTATGGCAAGTCATTTAAAGCAAACCTGGATTGAGATCTTTGAAAAAAATCAATCGACGCTTACATACTCCCCCACCCCTGAACAAGCAGGCAAACGCGAGCTAAAAAATGTGGCTTTACAAATGATCCTTGAAAACGATGTTACTGAAGGTGGAATTCTTGCTGAACATCAATTTAAAACAAGTAACAATATGACAGATCGTCTTGCAGCATTGTCTGCTTTAGTTCAGTATGAATCTCCGTTTGCAGAAACTTGCTTAGAAAATTATTACCATCGATATGAAGCGGATGATTTGGCTATTGATAAATGGTTCTCTTTACAGGCAAGCCGACAAGTAAACAATCACCAAAACTTCCTTGAACAAATCTACAATTTAAAAAAGCACCCTGCATTTAAAATGCGCAACCCGAATCGGGTTCGAAGTTTAATTCATACATTTTGTATGAATAATCCTAGTGGATTTCATGACATCTCCGGAGCTGGATATCAATTCTGGCTCGAAAATCTTTTGGAACTGGACAAAATTAATCCACAAGTTGCCGCTCGTTTAGCTAGAGCACTTGATCGATGGAAAAAATTTACGGATCCTTATCAAACTCAAATGCGAGCATACTTAGAAAAAGCCAACCAACAACCTTTATCCAATGATGTTTCCGAAGTCATTCATAAAGCGCTTTCTTAATCATTTTCCATGACATCTCAACTAATGACGACACTTACTAATTTTTTAAACTCATGCCAAATTGATGCGGATCTGAAATTATTAATTACAGATATTGCCATGTCCTGTACCTCGATATCGGATGCTGTCCGTAAAGGTGCTCTAGCTAATATTTTAGGCTCGGCAGGTACGGGCAATGTTCAAGGTGAAACGCAGCAAAAATTAGATATTTTTGCCAATGACCTTCTTTTAAAAAGTAATGAGAACACTGGTCGACTTGCGGCAATGGCTTCTGAAGAAAATGAAGAAATTTACCCAACTCAACAATCCAGTGGTAAATATCTTTTACTATTTGACCCTCTCGATGGATCCTCCAATATTGATGTCAATGTCTCGATTGGCACGATATTTTCTATTCTTGAAAAAAATTCAACTGGTCAGGTTACTGAGCAGGATTTTCACCAAGCAGGTTCAAAGCAAATTGCTGCGGGTTACGTTTTATATGGTCCACAAACAATTTTTGTTTTAACAACTGGATCTGGAGTCAATATGTTTACCCTTGATCAATCTAATCTGCAGTTTTTACTTACCAATGCAAATGTTCAAATACCCAAAGATACAAAAGAATTTGCAATTAATATGTCAAATATGCGTCACTGGGCCCCACCAGTTGGCCGTTATGTTAACGAGTGCTTGGCAGGTTCAACTGGAGTTCGTAATAAAGACTTTAATATGCGCTGGATTGCCTCTATGGTCGCAGACGTACATCGGATATTGATCCGAGGGGGGGTGTTTATGTATCCATGGGATCAACGTGAACCAAATAAACCTGGCAAACTTCGTCTCTTATATGAAGCCAATCCAATGAGCTTACTCATCGAGCAAGCTGGTGGTGCTTCGATTAACGGCAAATCAAGAATCTTAGATATTCAACCCAGTCAATTACATGAACGCGTGTCTGTTATATTAGGTTCTGAAAATGAAGTACAACGTATTATGAATTATCACCAAACTAACTAATTAGGAGAAATACATGGCAAGTGAATTATTTGAAAAAGGTTTAAAAACACGTCGCGAAGTTCTTGGGGCTGAATATGTAGACGCGGCAATTAGAAATGCGGACTCTTTTACCCAAGAACTCCAGGAATACGTAACATCTCATTGCTGGGGTGATATTTGGAATAGACCTGGCTTAGATCGTCGTACAAGAAGTTTTTTAAACCTTGCCATGCTGACAGCATTAAATCGCCCTCATGAACTCAAACTTCATATACGCGGCGCAATTAATAATGGCTTGACTAAAGATGATATTAAAGAAGTATTTCTGCATGCATCTGTTTACTGCGGCGTACCTGCCGCAATCGATAGTTTTCGTGTTGCTAAAGAAGTTTTTAAAGAAATAGGCATTTAATTAGCTATTTTGTTGTAAAAAGGGACTGAATACTTTGAGTCCCTTTTTTTTGTTATAAAATCACGCTTTGCTCATTATGAGATGAATATGACATTGCGCCCGATGCAATTAAAGAATCAATATCTTTTTGTAGATTTTTTAAAAACTATTGCAGTACAGATTATTATCTTTCATCATCTGTGCAGTTATGGCATTATTTCTATCAAGGTAGGTGAACTTTTTCCTCACTTTGTCGACTTCGTGGGCATATATGGCCGATATGCCGTACAAATATTCTTAGTGATTGGGGGGTATTTAACCGCAAAAAGTCTACCAAAAACTCTAGAAAAATTTGGCCTATGGAAAACGGTCATTAATCGATATTTACGTCTTGCTCCAACCTACATATTTGCAATAGCATTTACGATTTTTTGTGCCACGATTGCAAGAGCTATTCATTATGAGGAATATATTGGTGAATCAGAAACAATCTCTCAAATTCTTGCCCACTTTTTTTTCTTACAAAATATTCTTCATTTCGAATCCATCTCAGTTGGCGTTTGGTATGTAGCAATTGATTGGCAACTGTATATTTTTACTGCATGTATATTATTTTTTATGAAGTCTTTAAAAAAATTGTTGTTCATTCTTCCCATTTTGATCGCTATTTCTTTAATGTACTTTAGTCAAAATCCATTATTTGAGGATTATTTCATTTACTTTATCGGCGCATTTGGCCTTGGAATTATTGCATTTTTAGCAGAGGACACCTCACACCATGAAACAAGACAGCCCGCTAGGATCTTATTGCTAATTTTTTTATTGTTAATATTAAGTGATACTTTTTTTGAGTTACGAATCAAAAATGTAATAGAAATATTATTAGCAGTATTGCTAAGTCTTTATGGAAAAAGAACTTACAATTCTAAAAATATAAAATGGTCTAAGATTTGTATTTGGTTTAGTCAAAGGTCTTATTGTGCATTTTTAATACACTTCTCTTTATTGCTTCTTGGAAATTCTCTTTATTATTTGTTTCAATGGGAAAAAGCAATAACAGGTTTGTTTATGATGATCATGATTTGGGTTTTCAGCTGGATTTTCGCTCACTTTCTTTTCATATTAGTTGAATTTCCCTCTCGGAAAATTCAACTTAGATAATGTATTACTGACCAATTAAATTCATAATATCTTTAAATGGTCTTTTTTGAGACTGTGCTACTGCTGGGCAGATTAAATGGTGATCATATACGCTAACCCCAGCCCTTAGATCGCTATGTTCGAGTATGGCTTTCTTAAAGCCTTTGTTCGCCAATAATTGAATATATGGAAAAGTTGCATTTGTTAAGCCATAACTAGAGGTTCTTGGAACTGCTCCAGGCATATTGGCAACACAGTAGTGAATCACCCCTTCTCGCTCAAAGGTAGGCTCATCATGAGTTGTAGCCTTTGAGGTTTCAAAACATCCGCCCTGATCTATTGCAACATCAACAATAACACTGCCTTTTCGCATTGTCTTTAAGTGATCCAACTTAAGTAATTTAGGTGCGCTTCCCCCAGGAATCAGGACTGCTCCAATCACAACGTCTGAGTCTTTGATCAGATCTCCTAAAACTTGTTCATCAGAGAATGCTGTTTGAATTTGATTGCCATAGGTAAGATCCAGATCTCTTAGGCGCTGAATATTTTTGTCCACAATGGTTACTTTTGCTCCCATACCAACTGCCATTTGAAGGGCATTTAGGCCAACGATTCCGGCGCCTAAAATAAGTACCTTTGCAGACTGCACACCTGGGATACCAGCCATTAAAATTCCGCTACCACCCTGCCTTTTTTCCAAGTGATGAGCGGCTGCCTGGATTGACATTCGCCCCGCTACTTCACTCATAGGAGCTAATAAAGGTAAATACCCATTCGCAGTTTTTACAGTTTCATACGCAATCGCTCTGACTCCACTAGCAATTAATAAATTGGTTTGATGAACATCCGGGGCCAAATGTAAGTATGTAAATAATATCTGCTCTGGCTTTAACCTAGCGATTTCGTTATCTTGTGGCTCTTTTACTTTGATGATAAGGTCCGCTCGATCAAAAATTATAGATGCATTGTTCATAATAGTTGCGCCAGCTATCGCGTATTCATTATCTGCTATACCAACACCATACCCAGCATTTGATTCAACCATTAAGTCATGTCCTTGCTGAACTAATGTCTGAACTTGACTAGGCATTAATCCTACTCGATATTCTTGATTCTTAATTTCCTTTGGTATACCAATAATCATTTTCTCTCTCCCAAATGTTTGTCACGACGATGTAGTCCTACTAAATAAAAAACAATAATTAATATGAGCACGATAGGTACGCCAACATATACTCCTACCCTAGTTTGCTCCTGTATTGCTAATAAAACCAATATAAATGCGATTGCGGATAAAGCTAACCATGATCCATATGGATATAAAAAACTTTTATATTTCAAAGATTCCACATCATTAACATTGATTTTTTTTCTGAACATGAGTTGTGTAAACAAGATAGCAATCCACACCATTAAACCTATAAAAGTTACGGCAGAGGTAACTAGTAAAAACGCCTCGTCCGGAACGTAGTAATTTAAGAATGCCCCAATACTAGAAATGCTCACGGTAGTTAATATGGCGATAAAAGGTACTCCTGTTCGTGATATTTTTTTCATGATCGAGGGAGCATATGAATTGATAGATAATCCATACAGTAATCGACCGCCACTAAATATTCCTGCATTACAAGAAGATAAAGCTGCTGTAATAACTACAAAATTCACGATGCCTGCGGCTTCTCTTAAACCTAATTTTTCAAACATAGCTACAAATGGACTGCCAACTTGACCTACTTCATTCCAAGGATAAATCGAAAGAATGACAAATAAAGCTCCACCATAAAATACTAAAATTCTGACAATTAATGAGTCAATTGCAATGGGAATTGTTTTCTCTGGATTTTCAGTTTCTCCAGCTGAAAGACCAATCATTTCAATACCAACATATGCAAAAATTGCCATTTGTAAAGATAATAAAAAACCATCTAAGCCTGTTGGGAAAAATCCGCCATGTGCCCACAAGTTAGATATACCAATTGCAACTCCATCATTTCCTAATCCAAAGAATATAACTCCAAAGCCAATCGATATCATCGTAATAATGGCAACGACTTTAATCAAAGCAAACCAAAACTCAAATTCACCAAATAATCTAACCGCTATGAAATTTAAGCCCCCCATCAAGATTAAAGAACCAACTGCCCAGATCCACTGTGGAACATCAGGAAACCATAACCCCATGTAAATACCTACAGCTGTTACTTCAGCAACTCCCACAATCACCCAATAAAACCAATATCCCCATCCCACTAAATACCCTGTAAGTGGCCCCACATAATCATGAGCATATTGAGCAAAAGATCCTGCTACTGGGTTGTATACCGCCATTTCGCCTAAGGCTCGAAGGACGATAAATGCAATAATTCCTGACAATAGATAACCTAACAATATGGAAGGTCCAGCTTGAGAAATGGCTGTTCCTGAACCTAAAAATAAGCCTACTCCGATGGTTGATCCAAGTGCCATCAATCGAATGTGTCTAGCTTTTAAATGTCTCTTTAAAGAATGCTGATTTGATAAATCAGCTATGGTTTCTGCTTGATTGAGCAATTTATTCTCCTTTTTTGTACGAACAACAAAGTCTAAAAAAGAGAAGAAAAAATAACTAGTGGTACTAATCCAAAAAAATATCAGAAATATTATTTTTGATTGAGTGAATTAAATTAAATGTTTATTAATCAATCATCATTTGAAATATAAATTTTGAATCTGATATGAATATCAGAAACTTCCTACACATACTTAATCAATAAAAATTAAGGTTTTGTTACCTTTTGCAGGTACTCTAATGACTCTTCTACCTGATCAATTAAGATTAAACATAAATCATTTGGGCTTAATTGCTCAAGAGCTGTGTCAATCGCCAAAAATTCGCCTCGTATTTCTTCAATATGTTTAGTTTTAGATGCGCCTTTTAACCCTTCACGCAAAAGCTTAATTACCTCGCCATCTTCACGACCTCGTTGACATTGATCTTGGTACAAAATAACTGAGTCAAAGGCTTCACCTAAGATCTGTGTTTGACGTCGAATATCATCATCACGGCGATCTCCCGCACCAGAAATAACAACATGACGATGCTGCGCTGGGATCGAATTTGTAGCTTGGACTAATGCTCTTATAGCATCAGGATTGTGGCCATAATCAGCAATCACCGTTGCACCGTTGTGCTTAAATAGATTAAAGCGTCCCGGAGCCGTAATTGCATCACTTACAAAACTACTCAAGCCCTTTTCAATCATCTGCCAATCGATATCTAAGGCCCAAGCAGCAGCAATGGATGCCAAAGTATTTTCTATCTGAAATCCAATTTGCCCACCCTCTGTTAATGGAATGTTCGCCAAAGAAATTCTTCTCACAATACGGTTACCTATTGCTGCAATAAGGTGTTCCTTATCCCGAAAAACTGCTTTTTTCCCTCCTGCACGGTGAGTAGAAATCACTGGATTATGAGCATTTAATCCAAAGAATATAATTTGTCCGCGGCAAGATTTCGCCATTTTAACAACCATCGGATCGGCAGCATTCAAGACCGCGTGACCTGTTGGAGCAACGTTTCGCACAATGACGCTTTTTACTTCAGCTAATTCTTCAACTGTTTCAATGTAACTCATACCGAGGTGATCACCTTCACCTATATTAGTAATCACAGCCACATCACAAGCATCAAATCCTAAACCCTCTCGCAAAATTCCACCGCGCGCAGTTTCGAAAACTGCGGCATCTACCTCGGGGTGCATTAAAACATTTTTGGCACTTTTTGGACCGCTACAATCTCCAGAATCAATTCGTTCATTTTCAACATAAATCCCATCCGTTGTCGTCATGCCAACGCGATTGCCTTGAGTTCTTAATACGTGCGCAATTAATCGAACCGTGGTCGTTTTACCATTTGTTCCAGAAACAGCAACCAATGGAATTCGACCATTTTCTGGACGCGGGTAGAGTAATGAAATAATTGCCTCACCAACTGGCTGACTTTTCCCATATGAGGGGTTTAAGTGCATGCGTAGTCCTGGTGCTGCATTGACCTCAACAACCCCACCCCCTTGTTCTTCAAGTGGTTTATAGATTGCTTCACAAACAATGTCAACGCCACAAATATCTAAGCCCACCATTTTGGCAGCAGTGATTGCACTAGCAGCTAAATCAGGATGGACATCTTCTGTTACATCAGTTGCACTGCCACCTGTACTTAAATTGGCATTATTTCGCAACACAACTCTTTGACCATTGCGCGGTATTGACTGTACATCTAATTTTTGCTTTAGAAGTGTTGCAATCGCAATGTCATCTAAACGAATTTTAGTGAGAGGGGTTGCATGCCCGTCTCCACGCAATGGGTCTTTATTAATTTCTGCAACTAATTCAGTAATTTTTAAAACTCCATCTCCAATAACCTGCGGCGGATCCCTCCTAGCAGCTGCGATTAACTGATCGCCAACGACTAATAAACGAAAATCATGGCCCGGCATGTAACGTTCAACAATAATTTTTCTTCCATAATGTTGAGCGACTTTAAAAGCAGCCCTAACTTGATCCTCAGATTTGATGTTAACCGCAACTCCTTTACCTTGATTGCCATCGCGAGGTTTAATTACTATCGTTGAACCTAATTCTTGAGCAACTTTCCAGGCATCATCGGCGTTATCCACGACCTTACCAAGTGGCACCGCTACACCAGCGGCATGAAGTAAATCTTTGGTTAACTCTTTATCTTGAGCAATCGACTCAGCAATTGCGCTGGTGAGGCTAGTTTCTGCAGCCTGAATACGCTTTTGCTTTGAACCCCAACCAAACTGAACTAAACTGCCGTCAGTCAGCCGTCTATAAGGGATGTTTCTTTCAACAGCTGACTGCACAATCGAACCCGTACTCGGACCTAAACGAACATCCTCATCCAGACGACTTAAATCATCTAATGCCTTTTGCAAATTAAAATCTTGATTTTCTCTTGCTGCAATAACTAATTTCCAAGCCAAATCTAAGGCCATCCGACCAACAGCTTCTTCACTATACTCGACCACGACTTGAAAAATGCCATCTTGATTGGCCTTGACTGTTCGGCTAAATGTCACTGGACATCCAGCCTGTGCTTGCAATCCTAAAACCACATATTCAATGACATGGGCCATCGAAATTGAATTTCTAGAGGGGCCCGTATTCGTGAAATGTAATTGGGGAAATAAAGTTCTTAATTGAATTTCAAAATCAATTAACCCTTGTATAGAGCGTTCTTCTTCCTCACAAAATATTACTGCTTCAATAGCCGTATGCCTACTCCATAAATTAGGTCCACGTAAGGCTCTTACTCGTTGTAATTCCATTATTGGGCGACCTCCTCAGGCAAAAAAGTTTCAATGCCTGTTTCGATAATTTCAAAAGGTAACCCACTCGCCCAAGTTGCCGCAACTGCTGCAAGCATGGCAGATAAATTTTTTGAATTTTCATCTTGGTTTAAAAAGCTTGACTCCGCAACTGCAAAAGAGTAAATGTGGTTGAAGCCTTGTCGTAAGATGATTTTTTGATCCAAGAAAGTCACATTACGACCATCTTTATTTGCTAAGTTAGTCAAGGCTGTGTTACTAGGATCAATACTATAAAACATGACTTCTGCAGGGCTTATTTCAGCCATCTCCACAACCAATGAATCATCTGCATTTAACACTGCAACACCATTTGCCTCGGGTATAACAACATCCACTTGGGTGCGGTAGATAGAAAACAATTGCTTCTCTTCAACAATCGATTGCTCTGGATAAAAAACAGCTTGATCAATACCAGTAACCACCCCGACGGAACATAAATCATAGGGCATGCCTTGCATCAGAATTCCTTTAGCAGTTGATTCAATGACTGCTGCCTCTACTAATGGATTCAACAAAGTTCTTCTTCCGCGCTCCCATTCTGAACTACCATTTTTTTCGACTGGGCGATGATTAAAACTTAATCCATATTGGGTGGATAGTGCTATATAAAAATTATTTAATTTGAAAAAATGAGCGCAGATTTGAGATACTTGCGCAGATCGATAGGATCCACAAACTCCGACAATAGGAATACGGCTATTTTTCTCCAGAGGGAATAAATGATTAATAATCGCCTGCCCCACTGGTTGAGCATTGCCTTTTGCTGGTTTTATGTGCATCAAAAGTCCCGGTCCAGCATTCACCTCCACAACAGCTGCACCTTGCTCTTCTAAAGGGCGCGATATATCCATTGCCACCAAATCTACTCCTGCAATATCAAGGCCAACTACTTTTGCAGCCAGCACAACTTTTTGCGCTACTGAAGGATGAACAAGATCAGTCACGTCAAAGGCGACATTGCCATTGCGTTGAATTAAAACTTGTTTACCATCCTCAACAATACTATCGGATGTATAACCCTGACTCTTTAACTCTAACTCCGCAATCGAATCAATCCGAACTTGATTTAAAGGAAATTCTTCTGAAGGACCGCGCCTAGGATCTGAATTAATCTGAATTTGAATGAGTTCTAAGACAGTATGTTTGCCATCGCCAACTACCCTACACTCTTCACCTTTTGCAGCCGCAACCAGATGATTACCAACGACTAATAATCGATGCTCATCGCCAAGAATAAATTTTTCAACTAATACGCCACTACCTTCATGTCTAGCAACTTCATAAGCAGCATAAACTTCTTCTTGAGTATGAAGGTTGGTAAAAACTCCTCGTCCATGATTGCCATCTTGTGGCTTGACGACCACAGGCAATCCAATTTCTTGTGCAACTTCCCAAGCGTGTTCTGGACCTTGAACTAATTCCCCATAGGGAATTGGCACTCCTACAGAGGCTAAAAGTGATTTGGTTAAATCTTTATCTCTTGAAATAGTTTCAGCGATTGCACTCGTTTGATCCGTTTCAGCAGTCCAGATTCTTTTTTGTTGAGCGCCATATCCGAGTTGCACTAAATTTCCTGCCGATAAACGAATGTGCGGAATCAACTTCTCTTTAGCGGCATTCACGATACAACCCGTACTTGGTCCCAAACAAAGATCGTCAATCATTTCTTTCAAATGATCAATATTCGCTTGTACATCGTAATCATGATCTTGGATTAAAGCTAATAACAAATCTCTTGCATAGTGAATAGCTTGGGTAGTCACCTCTTGATGAGGGGTGGCAACAATTAACTTATAAATACCTGTTGTAGTACTTTCTCTAGCGCGTCCAAAACCTCCAGCGAAACCCGCCAAACCCTGTAACTCAAGAGTTAAATGCTCCATGATATGGACTGGCCATGTACCTTCTTCAACGCGCTTTAAAAAACCGCCTCTTTCTTCGTAACTACAACGGTGCTCGACTAAGGATGGCAACTTAGCTACTAAGCGATTATAAAATCCCGGAATTTTGTCAGAAGGATATTCTTCCAACTCCCCAATATCAACTAGAGCCTCTAGGACTTCAACCCAACACCACATGTTGGGGCCACGAATATACTTGATATCAAGAATATTAATTTTTTTATCAAGGAGTTGTGGCATCTAATCCAAGCTTTGAAAAGAGTTAAATTGAAGTTAAAAAATCATTAAATTTGACTTAAATTCTAACTTATAAATGCTATAACTCTAGAATGCTGAAAAAGTTGACAAATTTTTCCAAATTTTGGACTTTTCTTTAATTAATTGAGTTTACTGTGTTCTAGACTATACTTTTTTAATGGATCATCTGCGACCGTTACCGAACATAACCCCTCCGATTCATCCCCATTGGAGGGAAAAGGTCTGCACCACTTCGAAAATGCTTCTAGCTTGGGTAGAAATCGATCTCAACAATATTCTTCACTTTGAGAAATTATTATTAAGCTTATCGACTCAATCTGACAATAGCTCATCTTTTTATATCTCTCAAACGGATGAAAATGGTGTTATAACTGATTGGCCAATTCAAGATGACTCCTCACTCAAGCTCACCGATCACGCTGGGGTGGGTCATTTATCTTTGTATGGTAGTCAAGGGCTGATTCAGACTTGGCATTACACCCTAGCGATTAATTCACTAGTGACTCAATTTAAAGACCAGTTTCATGAACGTCATCTATTGATTGAAAAAAAATATACTCAAGAAGCGTCTGAAGCTTACGTAACGACTTGCCCAAATTGTCAAAGCCCAATACCGCCGGAACAATCAGTATGTATTGTCTGTGATCCAGAAACTGAAATCCCGCCATCAACTTTAACTTTATTGAAGTTGTGGCGCTTTGCAAAACCCTATAAGAAAGATCTTATTCTCGGCTTCATTCTCACGCTACTCTCAACCGCAGCAACTTTAGTTCCGCCCTACATCAGCATGCCCCTAATGGATGATGTACTAATTCCTTTTCAAACAACGCATGTCATGAACTATGAATTAGCTGGCTTATATTTAGGTGGTCTGTTATTGGCTGCGCTTTTTGCTTGGGGACTTGGTTGGTGGAAAACATATATCTTGGCTCTTGTCAGTGAACGTATTGGCATGGAGCTGCGCACAAAAACCTTTGAGCATCTGATTCATTTATCTCTCGAATATTTTGGCGCAAAACGTACTGGTGATCTAATGGCTCGTATCGGTAATGAGACCGATCGTATTTGTATTTTTTTATCCTTACATTTATTAGACTTTTTAACGGATATGCTGATGTTGTTTATGACAGCAGCCATTTTGATCAGTATCGATCCTTTGCTGGCTTTGGTCACTCTCCTGCCATTACCATTTATCGCTTGGATGATTCATTTTGTAAGAGATAAATTACGCTATGGATTCGAAAAAGTTGATCGGAACTGGTCCGAGGTTAATAACGTTCTTTCAGACACGATTCCAGGGATAAGAGTAGTGAAAGCTTTTGCGCAAGAGGATCGCGAAAACCAGCGATTTATCACTGCCAATCAACGTAACTTAGAGGTCAATGACCGAGTCAATCGCATTTGGTCTTCCTTTGCACCCACAGTTACTCTTTTAACCGAGGTTGGCCTTTTAGTAGTTTGGGGATTTGGTATTTATCAAGTTGCTCATGACCATATTACTGTTGGTGTCTTAACCGCTTTTTTAGCCTATATTTCAAGATTCTATGGGCGAATGGACTCCATGAGTCGAATTGTTTCTCACACTCAGAAGGCAGCCGCTGGCGCAAAGCGTGTGTTTGACATTCTGGACCATGAATCTAGTGTGCCTGATACAAAAAATCCAGTCGCCTTACCGAATCAAATACGGGGTCAGATTGACCTGACGAATGTTGGTTTTAGATATGGCAATCGCGCAGTTACTAAAAATATTAACTTACAGATACAGCCAGGGGAGATGATTGGTCTTGTGGGACATAGTGGCTCTGGTAAAAGCACCCTTGTAAACTTAATTTGCCGCTTTTATGATGTAAGCGAAGGTAGTGTCAAAATTGATGGTGTTGATGTTCGAAACATTGATACCAAAGAACTTCGTCAATTATTTGGGATGGTTTTACAAGAGCCCTTTTTATTTTTCGGCACCATTGCAGAGAATATTGCTTATGGCAAATCTCATGCGACACGCACCGAAATCGTTCAAGCTGCAAAAGCTGCGAATGCGCATGATTTTATTTTGCGATTACCTCTCGGATATGACTCCTTAGTTGGTGAGAGAGGTCAATCTCTTTCTGGTGGTGAGCGTCAACGAATTTCTATTGCACGAGCACTATTGATTGACCCGAAAATTCTGATTCTTGATGAAGCAACTTCTTCTGTAGATACAACGACTGAAAAGGAAATTCAAAAAGCTTTGGATAACTTAGTCAAAGGTAGAACGACTCTGGCAATTGCTCACCGTCTATCCACTTTAAGAAAAGCGGATAGGCTCATCGTCCTTGATAAGGGTGAAATTATTGAAGTGGGTAACCATGCTGAATTAATGGCAGCTGAGGGAACGTACTATCAGCTCTATGAAGCCCAAGCAAGACACGCCGCAGAAATCGCTGAGTCTATTTGATGAAAGATCTAATCATAAACTTTATCCTAGAAAAAGATATTTTGGGAAATATTCGATTAGTTTTAGCTGATGGTCAGTCACATAATCAAGTAAGAATTATCCGCGCTTTCCCGATTTCTAATCCAGAAAATGGGTTTTCAATTGTGAACCAAGATGGTCATGAATTAGTCTGGTTTGAATCTTTTGATCAATTGAGTGCAGAAAATCAACAAATTGTGCATTCTTCTCTCGAGCAAATTGAGTTTATTCCAGTAATTAGCAAAATCACTAGCCTCAATACGTACGCATTACCTAGTATCTGGGATATTGAAACTGATCGGGGTATGACAAAGTTAAAGTTAAAAACGGAACAAGATATCCGTCGCGTTTCTTCAGAAGCACTCCTCATTACAGATGCTAATGGGATTCAATACTTAATCAAAAACCGTAAAACTTTGGATAAGTTCAGTAAAAAAGTTCTAGACCGTTTTATGTAATTCCATCAATTGTTGCAGAATTTCTGCTGCAGCAATAAAGCCGAATGTTGCAGTAACTGTTACAGTTGAACCATAACCAGCACAAGATAATCCACCAATAGCAACAGCTATTCTAGGCTCTGAAGAGTAAATAACCCGAAGATTCATTTTTCTTTTGGGGTCTTTTTCAAAGCCGTATTGCTGTCTTAAACTAGCTCTAATTTTTGCAAGCATGGAATCATGTGTTGCCCGAGCTAAATCTACGACTTCAATTTTAGATGGATCCAATTTTCCGCCGGCACCACCACTCATCACATAAGCCACTTTCTTTTGATGAGACCATGAAGCTAAAGACAATTTGCTTGCAACATCATCCATAGCATCTAAAATAGCGGCGCCCTGAGGTAAGTACTCCTGAAAATTTTCTGGTTTTAAAAAATCATCAATGCAATTGATTTTTAAATCCGGATTAATTAGGGATAAACGTTTTGCCATGACTTCAATCTTTGATTTACCAAATTCGCCATCAAGCGCATGAAGCTGTCGATTGGTATTGCTTATCGACACATGATCAAAATCAATTAGTGTGATTTCCCCAATAGCACTTCTCGCCAACGCCTCTGCTGCCCACGAACCGACACCGCCTAATCCAACAACAACAACATGTGACTGCTGAAATATGGCATATGCAGCGTCGCCATATAAACGCGCAACCCCACCTAACCGTCGTTCGGTAAGTTCTGAAGAAGTGCCATTTGGAGTATTCATGATTCATTATTATGAATCATCCAAGAATTCGATATACTATTCTTATGCAAAATCTAGCTGATCTTAGAAAAATCTACGCAAGGGATAGTCTTGCGGAAGAAGATGTTCATCAAGACCCGATGAAGCAATTTGAAGTGTGGTTTGAGCAAGCTTCGCAAGCACAATGTCCAGAGCCGCATGCGATGACGCTAGCGACAGTGAATGGTGATGGTTTGCCAAGTGTACGGACTGTTTTACTGAAGGGCATCATTGACCAACAATTTGTTTTTTATACTAATTATTTAAGCCAAAAAGGGAAATCCATCGCGATTAATCCTAATGTAGCCTTATTATTCTTTTGGCATGAATTAGAGCGTCAAGTTCGTATTGAAGGCACTTGTGTAAAACTTTCACCTGAGCTAAGTGATGTCTACTACCACTCAAGACCCATTGAATCTAGAATTGGGGCTTGGGCCTCTCCACAAAGTGATGTGGTTGAAAATCGTCATTACTTGGAGTCTTTGGAAAACGACTATCGGTCACAGTTCGGCGATCATCCTCCAAGGCCACCTCATTGGGGAGGCTATTGTGTGGTGCCTCAAAGAATTGAGTTTTGGCAAGGTCGCCCCTCTCGGCTTCATGACCGTATTAATTTTACTCAAGTCAATCAGTTTTGGAAAATTGAAAGACTTGCTCCTTAAGATTATTTTTTCTTAAGTTGCGCAAAATTTTTACGAAACTTGTCTAACTTTGGTGCGACCACTCCCATGCAGTATCCTTGAAATGGATGGGTTACAAAATAGTTTTGATGGTACTCCTCAGCTTTATAAAAAATAGGGGCTAGCATGATTTCAGTAACGATTGGATCGCGATAAACTTTTTTGTCTTTCAATTCTTCAATCACATCTAGTGCTAGATTGATCTGTAATTCATCTTCACAATAGATCACAGAACGGTATTGACTGCCAACATCATGTCCCTGACGATTTAGTGTAGTCGGATCATGAATAACAAAAAATACTTCAAGAATTTGCCGAATGGATATCTCTTGTGGATCAAAATGAATTTGTACCACTTCAGCATGCCCAGTCGTCCCATCACAAACCGATTCATAGTCTGGAAACCCCACAAAACCCCCAGCATATCCTGATATGACCTGATGAACGCCTTTTAACTCTTGATAAACTGCTTCTAAACACCAGAAACATCCACCGCCCAAGGTGATGAATTGAGTTTGCATGTAATTTCCCTTTTCCTAGTTAAAATATGAACCTATGAATCCGCTACTTTACGACTTTGAACAAAATAAGCTGGCCTTTAAGGCTGAACCCCATACAACCATGGAGGTGCGCAAAAATCGAATTCAACGACTCATTACTATGCTAAATGAAAATGAGGAGAATTTGTGTAAAGTAATCGAAGCTGATTTTGGATATCGTCATCCTGTTGAAACACAACTCGCTGAAATTTTAGCTATTCGTCAAGAGGCCGCCTCGACGATCAAAAACTTAAATCGATGGGTAAAACCGATCAAGGTTAAAACACCCCTTCATTTATGGCCCTCAAAAAGCTATTTACTGCCCCAAGCAAAGGGGGTGGTTGGTATTATGAGCCCTTGGAACTACCCGTTGAGCTTGGCACTCATACCTACCATCTCAGCTCTTGCTGCGGGTAATCGGGTCTGGCTTAAACCGTCGGATCGTTCTCCCAGAACATCAGGTTACCTTGCTACATTAATTACCCAATACTTTAATCCTTTAGAAATTCAGGTAATTAATGGTGGTCCCGAGGTTTCTGAATATTTTGCTAATTTACCCTTTGATCATTTATTCTTTACAGGTAGCACAACTACGGGACAATTAGTATCGAAAGCTGCTGCAGAAAATTTAACCCCACTCACTTTAGAATTAGGTGGTAAATCTCCAGTAGTGATTGATCTAACAGCTTCAATTAAGGATTGCGCTAGTCGTGTTTTATACGGAAAACTGTTTAATGCAGGGCAAACTTGTATTGCTCCAGACTACATCCTTGTCCCCCACACACTGCGAGATGAGCTCATTGCTAATTTGAAAGTTACTTATGCATCGATGTATGCACAGCAGACGCAGTTGACTAATGCAATCGACGATCGGCAACAAACCCGTTGGACTGCTCTATTAGAAGATGCTGCATTAAAAGGTGCCCAACTAATTCCTCTAGGTGATACACATCAGTTTTTAAACAGTTTTGTGCCAACCCTAATTATTGACCCAATCAGTTCAACAAAAATCATGCAGGAAGAAATTTTTGGTCCTGTTTTGCCGATCATTAGTTACAGTAATTTAAGTGAAGCCATCGCATTTATTAACTCAAAGCCAAACCCTTTAGCCATGTATTGGTTTGGTCGTCATCGTGGTCGATTAAGCGAACTATTGCATCAGACTCAAGCAGGCGGTGTAACTGTCAACGATACCCTTCTGCACTTTTCCAATTCTTACTTACCCTTTGGTGGTATTGGGGCTAGTGGTATGGGCAGCTATCATGGTCAGCATGGTTTCAATACCTTTACACACCTTAAGCCGGTTTTATCGATGAAAGGCTTTTTAGGACTTCGTAGAATAGGTGGTACAAAGCTAGCCCACCCACCTTATGGAAAAAAAATAGGCCATTTGATGAAAATACTTGGCAAGAAACAATGATTTCATCAGAAACACCAATATATTAGGGACAACCCTGATCAATTCGTGCTATAGTCGCTCCTGTAGTATTTTCATCGTCCCCAGCACTGCTGACACAAATTACCTTTTTGGTATGTCTGTAAGTCTTTAAGACGTAGTCGCATCTAGATCTTATGGATATTTTCCCTAGAAATTTGGGAAGCGCCTACTCCTCATGTTGATGGTCGATGCCTTTTGACGACCTGTACCCATTTACGGTACTTACAACTTGGAGATCCCCTTGAGGGGAATTGATATGCCTATTACTTTTAAAGAATTAGATTTACACCCAGCCATTCTCGAGGCAACTGCTGCCCTTGGTTTTGAAAACGCCACACCAGTTCAAGAGGAAGTGATTCCAGCTGCCATTCAAGGTGGTGATTTAATGGTGAGCAGTCAAACTGGTAGCGGTAAAACTGCTGCTTTTTTGATTCCACTGATTCATCAGCTCTTAACAGCCAATCCAAATGGCAAAACAGTTCCAGGACGCGCAGAACCACACATTTTAGTGCTGTGCCCTACTCGCGAACTCGCTCAACAAGTTGCTGCAGATGCCATTGAAATTGTTAAATTTGCGCGTGGTATTCGTATTGCCACAATTATGGGTGGTATGCCCTACGGCAAACAAATTGCTTCATTAAAAGGCGCCCAACTGGTTGTCGCAACCCCTGGTCGTCTCATTGACTTAAATGATAGTCGTGCTATTCGCTTAGATAAAGTAGAACATCTGGTTGTTGATGAAGCAGACAGAATGCTCGATCTTGGTTTTGCTGAAGATTTGGAAAATATCCACCAGCGTTGCGAAAATCTTAAACAAACCATGATGTTCTCAGCAACTTTTGCACCAAGAATTATGGAACTTGCTAATGAATTAGTTAATGAGCCTACACGCATTGAGCTTGCTCATGCGGGTGATGTGCATACCAACATTACGCAAACGATGCACTGGGCAGATAGTATGTCGCATAAACATAAAATTTTGCGCCACTGGTTGTCTGATCCAACTTTAGACCAAGCTGTTGTATTTGCAAGTACACAAATTGAAAGTGAAGATATCGCAGATAATTTACGGGCCGATGGCTTTGCCGCTAGTGCATTACATGGTGCAATGCCACAGGCAGTTCGTAATCGTCGCCTAGACTCTTTGCGCAAAGGTGTTACAAAAATCTTGGTAGCGACGGATGTGGCGGCTCGCGGTATTGATGTGCCTACGATTAGTCACGTGATTAATTTTGGACTTCCCATGAAGCCAGAAGATTACACACACCGTATTGGTAGAACAGGTCGCGCAGGTCGATCAGGTATTGCTATTACGATTGCGCTTCATAGCGAACGTGTCAAGATTCGTGGCATTGAACGCTTTACACAAAATACCCTAACACCATCTATTATTCCTGGACTTGAGCCACAAAAAAAACCAGAATCGAGTAGCTCTCGTCCTGGAAGTCGCTCAGGTGGTGGTCGCTCGGATCGCTCGGGGGGTGGCGCTCGCTCGGATCGCTCGGGTGGTGGCGGCGGTGGTGGTCGCAGCAGAACACCAAATCGTTCAAATAGTAGTTCGAACTTTACCAACAATGAACCACGTACGAGTAGTTTTTCTAGTCCAAAACCACGTCAGGCTAGCGAAGCTAGCCCTTCGAATGGTCAGGAATTTAAAGATAGTAAATACGGCAAAGGCCAACGTAGTGATGCTAGAAAATCTGGTCCTAAAACGGAGAGTTTTGCCAAAAGTCCATCAAAACCCTTTGGTGAATTTCCAGCAAAACCAAAAGTTAATGCAAATACCTCTGAACAACGCTTTACGAAGCCTAGAGGAGAAGGCTTTGCAAGTCGCGATAAGACAACAAAATCTTTTAGCAAATCGGGATTTAAAGCTCGCTAGACCATAGGATGTAACTCAAGCATTAAGCGCAATACTTCTTTTTGATGTATTGCGCTTTTTTCTTGATTATCTAAGGCTTCATAAACATGCATCATGGCCAATTCAGCGCTTAACTTCATTGGCTGAGTCGAACGTGAAGATTCAACCACTTGTTGAAAACTAAAAAGAGCTTTCCCCCACAATTTACTATGCCTACACAACTGCCCTAAGGCTAGATGAAGCGCTGGATGAGCAGGTTCTTTTTGTATCCACTGCTCAACCTTTTGAATCAGGGATAGACTTGGTGTATTTGCCAGTGGATGAATTGCACATTGTGGATAAACACTTAATAAATCTTCGTTAGCACCTTGATCAAGCATTTGATCAAGCATTTTTTTTGCCATTTCAGAATTGCCAACAATTAAAAATCCTTGAGCAAATAACTTTAACCATTGAGGATTTTTTTGAAACTCAGGATCAAACTCACGCCATTGTTTGAGTAATTCATCTTCGGAAATACGACCACTTTTAATCCACTGCGTTAAGGCTTCATGGATCCGCGCTTTGCCTAAAGCTGGAGGTAAATATTTCTTTTTCATTAAACTATTGGCGACCTTCAACATTTGTGGCCATTGCTGTAACATTTGATGCGAGCGCATCGCCAAGGATTGGACTAAAAATTGTCGCGCACCACCCTTTTGAATATGACTTAAACTTTTTAACGCTTCGCCAGCTTGACGTTCATCAATCAACATTTGAGCATTTAAGACGAATTTGGCTGTTTGAAACCTAATATCTTCAATGCATTCCAACCAGCGATCCCTATCTTCATATTGCTTCATTTGATGACTTGCCTGAGCCGCAAGCATATAACTGACTTGCGAAGTTCCCTCAAAGCCCATCGCAACTCGCGCAGACTTTAAGGACTTTACATATCGCCCAGCAAACAAATGCTCCATTGAGTTTTGCAATTCTTCTAGGGACCTTAATTCAAGCTGTCGTTGACGGTAATGCTTTGCACGAATCGGTAATTCAATGAAAAGAGAAATTATTTTAAAAAAATTAAATATAATAAAAAATCCAACAAATCCAAGAATCATAAAAAGATTCATCGATAAATCAATTCGGTAAGTTCGCCAATACATGGTGATGTGTCCTTGGTTATTCGCAAATAACCAAGCCGTAACAACTGCAGTGATAGCTAAAATAGCCAACCAACTAATCAAGCGCATTATTTTTTATCACCTATCTCTTGACGATTGGAAGAGGGATTTTTATCTAATTCTTGTAAATTTTTAAGCATGAGTTCAATTTCTGCCGTTACTTTCTGTGTATTCACATCATTCGGTAAAAAGTTTTTTTCAACCAAATTTTTAACCGTCATGACTTCTTGACTCGTCTGCTTGATATTGCCATTGAGTAGTAAAGTCCTAGCGGTTAAAAGTCGCACTAAAATTTCTTCGCGTAACATTTTTTGACTGTAATCCGTCATTGCTAAGTAAGTAACGCTAGAGTCTAATACCTGAACCTTGACCAATTGATTGAAGTAACTCTTGAGAGGATCCCAGGCGTAGTTCCCAACTTTAGCCCACCATCTCATCTCAGCATTAGCAGAAGGGTTTTTAACCTCTCCGACCCGGGTAACACTAACTTGAGACTCTTCTGAGGTTTGCGATTGTTCGTATGGGCGGATAGGTAGTTGTTCAATTAAATTACTTAAAGTATTTAATTTTTCAAAAATCTCAAGAGATGCCTTGATTCTCGCTGGAGAACTATTGACATTATCAGCCTGCACATCGAGTGAACGTCCCAAGATTTGATTGAAGTTAATCAATTGTTGGCTATTGGTTGCTGAAACTGCTTCTATTTTTTTGATCTGTTGCGATAATGCATAAATCTTTGTTCCTGCCCAAATCATAAGAAGAACGATCAGGAACGCTCCAATCATCAATAACCAATTCTGAACTGGATTTTTCAATGGTGAGCCTTTTATAGCTTCGGATTGTTGCTCATCAGTCATGCTGCTTCATTCTTCTCTATCCATAATTAATTTAACTCATTACATCATAATGCTGTTTTACATAGGTGAAGCAGGGTTTTAATCAGATCTTCGTCTCCAGGCTCAATCATTTGCACGAATCCTAATCCTATTTGTTGAATTTTGGCATAAATTCTTGGGTGAGAAACGATGGCCTTATCATGACTTAAAAAATGGGCATCAATGCCTAATTCAGGCAATCTAGTCGCAAGAAAGTCGCCAGCCTGTGAAGAATTAAAAACCCACAAAGATGGTTGTGTGGGATCAATCAATTTCCATGCGGGGTCATCTAATGACAAAGCTTGACGTTGGTACACAGAAAACTCTTCGATTTGCGCCCCAGCGTCCGTTAAATTCTCTGCAAGAAAATCTCTACCACCTACGCCGTGAATCATCACCATCCGGCAATCTTTCCAATCAGCTTGGGTGTGTTGTAAAGCTTGCCACAAGCCCTCCGAGTCCCATGCAGATAGATCAGTTGGTTTTACAATCTGCTGAAAAGAAATGCCAGCATCAATAATACTTTTTTCACTTCCGCCACCGACTACAGCTACATGCAGATGGCTAGGCCACTTCAAACCGTGTTTTTTTAAGAGTCGATCACTCATTAAAAAAGCATTAGGACTCACAAAGCTCACCCATTTCGCTTGCAATAATGCATGGTGGATGGCTTCAGCTAATCCTGCATGATCAACGGGAACAATCTCAATGAGAGGTAAAGAAATCACCGGGATATCTATTTGATGTTCTAAAAATATCTCAGACAGACGCTTTTGGAGTTTGATATTTTGCGTCTGTGGTCTAGTGATAATAATTTTTGCGAATTGCATTTATTTAATTTACTTTCCTAAGTTCGCAATCAGTTGCTCAGCGCCATCTTGAATCAAGGAGTTTGCCACAAGGTTCCCTAAATCTATCGCTTGTTGAACATCCTTTACCAACGCGTTAGAACTTGCTTCGATAATATGAGTCCCATCCATATTGGCTACCAGCGCTTGAAGATGTAAAGTGGTTTGGCAATCATCCCAAGTCGCATAGGCTGCAATAGGAATCTCACAAGACCCCCCAAGCCTTCTTGAGACCTGTCGCTCGGCATTGACTTGATACGTGGCGAATACGTCTCGTAGGGGGCTTAATTGCTCTGCAAGAGTCTGATTATTCGCTAGGATTTCAATACCCAAAGCACCTTGACCTGCGGCCGGTAGCATATCCTCCGGTAAGATGTTCATCTTGATTCTGGAGGAAAGCTCCAAGCGCGTCAGCCCTGCCGTAGCCAGAATCATTGCATCAAACTCACCACGGTCTAATTTAGCTAACCTTGTATCTAAATTACCACGTAAAGGCACAACCTCTATATGTGGGAAGTTCTTTTTAACTTGAGCCTCTCTTCTTAAACTGGAGGTGCCTAGTTTTGAACCTATATGCATTTGTTTTAGGGAATCAAATTGATTAGAAACAAATGCGTCAGATGGATCTTCACGCTCTAAAATCGCCGTTAATTCAAATCCATTTGGCATGTCCATGGGAACGTCTTTAAGGGAATGAACCGCTAAATCAGCACGCCCCTCTAAAAGAGCATTTTCTAATTCTTTTATAAATAAACCTTTTCCACCAATTTTTGATAAGCTTTTATCCAAAATTTGGTCGCCCTTGGTGGTCATTCCTAGAATAGTAATTGCACAATATGGATATAATCCTTGTAATAGTGCTTGAACGTGTTTTGCTTGCCACATGGCGAGCCGACTTTCACGAGAAGCAATGACTAACCTCTCTGGGGGCATTAAACTTATATTCATGTCATCATCCAATAATTCACTCGATAATAAATCACAAGCGTGGTCTGCACGTTTTTCTGAACCAGTTTCGGAGCTTGTTCAACGATATACCGCCTCCATTGGCTTCGATTACCGCATGGCCGAAGTCGATATTCAAGGTTCTATCGCTCACGCTCAAATGCTAAGTGAACAGGGCATTATCAGCTTAGAGGACTACTCTAAGATTCACTCAGGCCTTCAACAAATTTTGCAAGATATTCAACAAGGTCATTTTACTTGGAAATTAGAGTTAGAAGATGTTCATCTCAACATTGAAGCAAGATTAACCCAATTAATCGGTGATGCTGGCAAACGTTTACATACTGCAAGATCGCGGAACGATCAAGTAGCAACGGATATTCGTTTATGGTTAAGAGATAGTATTGACCAATCCATCCATCAACTTCAAGAACTTCGTTTGGGCTTTTGCTCACTTGCTGAAAAATATACCCACATGATCATGCCTGGGTTTACCCATTTACAGGTCGCTCAACCCATCACCGTTGGTCATCACCTCATGGCTTACGTAGAAATGCTTGGAAGAGACGTGAGTCGCTTACAAGACTGTCGTCGAAGACTCAATTATCTGCCACTTGGTTCAGCAGCTTTAGCCGGCACTAGCTACCCAATCAATCGGCAACGAGTTGCTGAACTCCTGAGTTTTGATGGTGTTTGTGAAAACTCCTTGGATGCAGTATCCGATCGTGATTTTGCAATTGAATTTTGTGCTTGTGTTAGCTTAGTCATGACGCATATCTCTCGCTTTTCTGAGGAGTTGGTAATTTGGATGAGTCCTCAGTTTGGCTTTATCCAATTGCCCGATCGATTCTGTACAGGTAGTTCGATCATGCCGCAAAAGAAAAATCCCGATGTGCCAGAGCTTGCACGCGGAAAAACTGGTCGAGTCAATGGGAATTTAATTAGTTTGTTAACCCTGATGAAGGGCCAAGCTCTTGCTTACAACAAAGATAATCAAGAGGATAAAGAACCTTTATTTGATTCGGCAGATACCTTAATTGATACCCTTCGTATTTTTGCCGATATGGTGCCACACATTACATTTAATGAAATGGCCATGCGACAAGCGGTACAAAAAGGATTTGCAACAGCCACCGATTTGGCTGATTACTTGGTTAAAAAAGGCATGGCATTTAGGGATGCTCACGAGGCAGTTGCTAATGCCGTCAAAGTTTGCGCTTCAAAGAATATTGACTTAGCGGATTTGAGTCTTGCTGATCTCCAACAGGCATGCCATCTCTCCGATGATGCCATGATGGGCGAGGATGTGTTTTTAGTATTGACGCTTGAGGGGTCTGTTCAAGGGCGCAGCCACATTGGTGGTACTGCACCCGTTCGCGTTATCGAGGCAATCGCTAAAGTCAGGGCAAGTATTTTGAATACTTAGTGGATTAGGTGTTCTTCACACAATCCACAAAGTAAGTCTTGCGACCGTGCTCTTCTTCTTTTACTAAGCCATGAATGTCAGTTTCAAAACCAGGGAACTTCTCATTGAACTCTCTTGCAAATTTTAAGTAATCTACAATCCTTTTATTGAAACGTTCACCAGGAATGAGTAACGGAATCCCTGGAGGATATGGTGTTACCAACATCGCTGTAATACGGTTTTCTAATTCGTCAATATTAACGCGTTCAATATCACGATGTGCCATTTTTGCAAACGCCTCTGAAGGAGGCATTGCGGGAATCATATCCGATAAATACATCTCGGTTGTCATCCGAGCTACATCGTGACTGCGATAAAAATCATGAATTTTATTAGCGATATCTTTCAGGCCCATGCGCTCATATTGCGGAAACTTCGTTGAAAAATCAGGTAAAACACGCCAAATCGGCATATTTTTATCGTAATGATCTTTAAATTGTTGTAACTCGGCTACGAGCGTATTCCACCGGCCTTTGGTAATCCCAATCGTAAACATAATGAAAAACGAGTACAAACCAGTTTTTTCAACAATCACACCGTGCTCAGCAAGATACTTTGTCACAATAATTGCTGGAACGCCTTCAGCACCAAAGTTGCCTTCAATATCTATCCCAGGCGTCACAACGGTGGCTTTAATGGGATCGAGCATGTTGAAACCTTCAGCTAAATTGCCAAAGTTATGCCAAGTATCATTTTTATGCAAAATCCAATCATCTTGCACGCCAATACCTGAGTCTGATAAATGGTCCGGGCCCCAAACTTTGAACCACCAGTCATGGCCATATTCTTCATCAACTTTTAACATAGCGCGACGAAAATCAATTGCTTCAGCGATAGACTCTTCAACAAGCGCAGTGCCACCCGGAGGCTCCATCATCGCTGCAGCAACGTCACATGAAGCAATAATCGCGTACTGAGGACTTGTGGATGTATGCATCAAATAAGATTCATTAAAACAGGTTGGGTCTAATTTACGCTCTTCAGAGTCTTGCACCAAAATTTGCGATGCCTGTGAAATACCAGCTAATAATTTATGAGTGGATTGCGTCGCAAATACTAAACTTTTCTTGGGACGATTGCGATCACGTCCTACTGCATGCATGTTTTTATAAAAATCATGGAAGGTTGCATGTGGTAACCATGCTTCATCAAAGTGCAGAGAGTCGACTCTACCATCTAACATCTCCTTAATCATTTCAACGTTATACACAATGCCATCATAGGTACTTTGTGTAATCGTTAAAACCCGCGGCATAACATTTTTATCTTTAATAAATGGGTTGTTATCAATCTTTTTCTGAATATTTGCCCACTCAAATTCCTCTTTAGGAATCGGTCCGATAATACCAAAATTATTTCTCGTTGGCATCAAAAATACGGGGATAGCACCCATCATCATGATCGAGTGAAGTACCGATTTATGACAGTTACGATCTACGATCACGACATCTCCAGGAGCTACTGTGGAGTGCCAAACAATTTTATTGGACGTAGATGTGCCATTGGTAACAAAATATAAATGGTCAACACCAAATATACGTGCCGCGTTGCGCTCAGAAGCAGCCACTGGGCCGGTATGATCCAATAACTGTCCGAGTTCTTCCACTGCATTACAGACGTCAGCACGCAGCATATTTTCGCCAAAAAATTGGTGAAATATTTGCCCAACTGGACTCTTTAAAAAAGCAACTCCACCTGAATGGCCTGGGCAATGCCAAGAATACGATCCCTCAGATGCATAATGAATTAAGGATTTAAAAAATGGTGGGGCTAAGGAGTCTAAGTAAACTTTTGCTTCACGAATGATGTGCCGAGCCACAAATTCAGGAGTATCTTCATTCATGTGAATAAAGCCATGAAGCTCTCTTAAAATGTCATTCGGAATGTGTCTAGATGTCTTGGTTTCACCATACAAAAAGATCGGAATATCTTCATTACGACGACGTACCGCTTTGACAAATAAGCGGATCTCTTCAATAATTTTTGTCATACCTTCTGGATCAGGATCAATAAACTCTTCATCATCAATCGACAAAATAAAACAGGATGCGCGAGCAGCTTGTTGAGCAAATGAAGTCAAATCGCCATAACTTGTTAAACCCAAAACCTCCATACCCTCATTTTGAATCGATTCAGCTAGATCACGAATACCAGAACCTGAAATATTTTCTGAACGGAAGTCTTCATCAATGACGACGATGGGGAATTTAAGCTTCATGGATTTCCTTTTAAAAAGGGTTATTAAGTTGAACCAATTATCAACTGAAATTCTTTCAATTGTAAAAAACTGTCCGCTTCACTAATGATGGTCCGCTCCAGGTCTTCTCATACTTTTTTTTACAAATAGATACTTTTAATCACTTTTTCTTACATACTTCAACAAATTTCTACATTTTTAAACATATCCTCACTTTTTCTTACGAAAAAGTGGTTTTATTGATTTTTTACTATACAACACCAAAAAGCATGAATTTAGTTGGAATATGCAGTTTGTTCACACGTCACCTTATGATAAAGACGGTATGTCAATCGGTGAACTGAACCTTAGTCTACTTCTGCTCAAGCTTATGAGTCTGCAGGAAAAATACCTATCAAAACGAACCGGTCAATTACTTTTACAAGTAGTTAAGTCTTTGGTAATGTAACTCCGACTTGCCCTTGATATTTGCCATTTCGATCTTTATAAGAGGTCTCGCAAACTTCATCACTCTCAAAGAACAAAACCTGTGCACAGCCTTCACCAGCATAGATTTTGGCTGGTAATGGTGTCGTATTGGAAAACTCTAAGGTTACATATCCTTCCCACTCAGGCTCAAATGGGGTGACGTTGACGATAATCCCACACCTTGCATAGGTACTTTTTCCCACGCAAATAGTCAGAACATTTCTCGGGATTCGGAAATACTCAACAGTTCTTGCTAAAGCAAATGAATTTGGGGGAATGATACAAACCTCCCCATGAAAATCAACGAAAGATTTTTCATCAAAATTTTTCGGGTCAACAATGGTGCTATTTATGTTTGTAAAAATCTTAAACTCGGGCGCACAACGAATATCATAGCCATAACTAGAAGTACCATAACTGACAATTTTTTGTCCCGCATCGTTTGTGCGAATTTGTCCTGGCTCAAATGGTTCAATCATACCGTGCTCGGCACCCATTTTTCTTATCCAACGATCTGATTTAATTGCCATTTCGATTGTTCTTTACTTAAATTAAATGAATTTCATTATGATACTGGTATAGCTTAATTAGGTGTTCTGAATTGGATTCTTTGGGCACCTTCATACACTAAAAAGTGCTCTCCAGAACAGCGCGCCATGATGGTCATTTTAATTTGTTTTGCTAGTGATAGTCCCATTTGCGTGACTCCTGATCGAGTAAGTAAAAATGGGATGCCCATTTGTCCACCCTTAATGACCATCTCAGAGGTCAATCTTCCAGTTGTATAAAAAATTAACTGCTCTCCTGTAATTTGATCAAGCCACATGAGTCCTGAAATTGCATCTACTGCATTGTGACGACCCACGTCCTCAATAAAGTAAATCAACTCTAGCCCAGCTTCGCTATTTTTAAACACAGCACAGGCATGCACAGATCCAGCTTTTTTATAAATGGATGGGTGGGTGCGTATGCAGTCAATCACTTGTTCAATACGTTCTTGAGATAAATAAACCTTTTCCGGTAACTGAAGTGTCTCTATCTCACTCATAAAGTCGCCAAACATCGTCCCTTGTCCACATCCAGATGTCACAGTTTTTTTCTCGGTTCGTTGCACGACTGACTCTGGCGAGATATTCGTTTTTACCGCTACGGAGTCAGTCTCCCAATCCACCTGAATACTTTGTATATCCGTAATGGCTGAAACTAAACGTTGGTTTCTTAAATAACCTAATGTTAGAGCTTCAGGCGCCCCTCCAAGGGTCATCAATGTGACCAATTCTTTTTTATCTAGGTAAATGGTTAAGGGGCGCTCACCTGGAATTTCAATATCTTGGACTCGCCCCTTTTCATCCATCACCTGGATTTGATGAGTTAGGGGAAGGGCCTCATTTGAAAGCTGGGGGCGATAAGAGTTCATGGGGTGATAATACAAGAAAGCCCTTTATGAAGAACATAAAGGGCTGATTTATTTTTTAATGGATTATTTTTTGGGGGCTTCTACAGGCTTAACAGCTGCATTCGCTACTTCAGCTGGCTTGGCAACAGGTGCAGCAGTAGAAGCTGCCACTTCAGGAGCCTTGAATTCGCCTGGTTCAACACAGTCAGGTGTTGAGACTACTTTATCCTTCACGGCATATGTTTTTGCAACTTTGTTTTGTGCATTGCAAAGTAAATATGCCGCTTTTTTATCGCCATGCGCGGCTTTCGCTTTGGCTAACGCAGCAGCTTCTTTTGCTTCAGGAGTTAAATCTGGTAATTTAGCTATGCTGGCAAATGATATACTCATTGCAACTAGAGTGGCAGATGTTAAATACGCTATTTTTCTCATGATGTAGTCCTAACTATTTTCTTGGCAATATTACTTAAGGGCGCATTCTCAGGTTCACGCGAAGCGGGTATTTTTCCTGAATTAATATCGTCTAACCAAATACCGTGATGCTGACGAGCCCAAGATTCATCACAGTAACCTGTTTTCATACCGTCAATGGCGCCTTCAGTACCGATAGTGCCAATATAGATGTGACCCATCACAAGAACCATAATGAGTAAAGCACTAATTAAATGCACAATGTTGGCAATTTGCATCGTGCCGCGCCAATACTCAAGGCCTGGAACAATCATATCTAACACCCATCCCGAACCAGCAACAATAGATCCCAAAACGGTCATACCCAACCAAAAGTAAATTTTCTCACCTGCATTAAACCTTGCGGCGTCCACGTGCCCAAAAATACCTCCACCAGATTTGAGCCAAGCCCAATCGCCTTTTTGTGGAAAATTATCTTTCACTAACATCACAAAAAATACGATGATACAAACGGTAAAGAGCGGTCCGACGATGTTGTGTACATTTTTGAAGATAAACAAAATGATGCCGTGTACAGTGTGTCCAATAATTGGCATTAAGACATGCTTGCCAAATAAAATAAATAATCCTGTAATAGCCAAGGACACAAAACTATAAGCCATTGTCCAGTGAACCAATCTCTCAAGAGCTGTGAAACGTTCTATTTTTCTTCCAGTAGGAGCTTGGTTGAGCTTAATAGGACCTTTCATAAAATAGAGCAGGGCAATACCTGATGCTGCTAAAACAATGAGCCATCCACCAAACACAGTAATGACTCCATTACGCAGCAAGCGCCATTCTTGACCTGATTTTTGAATCAGAACACCCGCTTCTTTATCGGGAATTGAAACATAATGCGCTTGATCAGAATTCACAGCACGCCATACTGGAGAATTGTTTGCTGGTTGTGTTACTTCACGTTCTTGCTGCGCCTTTGCATCAGACCCTTTTTCTACATCCATAATGTTTGCGGATTCTACTTTAGGGGCAGGCGATTGCGCATGGGCAAAACCAAGCACTGAACAAACGAATACCACCGTGAAACTTGCAAGTAGTTGTTTGAAATGATTCATGCCTTATCCTTTTAAAAAATTACTCGACGCGGGTATATTCGTCTTGCCCTTTTGCACGAGACTTTAACTGTGCTTCCCAGCTTGTTTTGTCGCCAGGAGTCCAATTTTTCTCCACATAATCATTTTTAGCACCCATATAAGATGGCAAATCTACATTTTTTCTGGATCCAAGGTTCTGAACTTTTTCAGAACAGGCCACTAAAAATAAAGATAGCAATAACGTGGAAATGATTTTCATGATTTCGCTCCAGTTGTAGCAGAAGCGGCATCTTTCTTCGGCATACCGTAAGCAGTACCCCATCCAAATACATCACCCCCAGCTGCTTTACCATTACTTTGACGATGCGTTACACGATTTCTAAAAATATCTGCAACCACGTCGCCATCACCCGCTAATAGGGCCTTGGTTGAACACATTTCAGCGCAAGCAGGCAACTTACCTTCAGCTAAACGGTTACGACCATATTTCTCAAATTCAGCTTGTGAGCCATGCTCCTCAGGACCACCGGCACAGAAAGTACATTTATCCATCTTACCGCGCATACCAAAGGTGCCTTGGCTTGGGAACTGAGGCGCTCCAAAAGGACAAGCATAAGAACAATACCCACAACCAATACAGGTATCTTTATTGTGTAGTACAACACCTTCGTCAGTTTTATAAAAACAATCAACTGGGCAAACTGCCATACAAGGTGCGTCAGAGCAATGCATACAAGCTACAGAAATAGATTTTTCAGCACCAATTTCACCGTCGTTGATTGTTACAACACGACGACGATTAACGCCCCAAGGTACTTCATGTTCATTTTTACAGGCGGTAACACAACCATTGCATTCAATACAACGCTCTGCATCACATATAAATTTCATTCTTGCCATGATATTTTCCTCTGATCTTTATCTTTGTTTAGGCAAATTTTTCAATTTGACATACTGTCGTTTTCGACTCTTGCATCATCGTCACCGAGTCATAACCATAGGTTGTCACGTTATTCACGGGCTCTCCACGAACAACCGGCGCAGCTCCTTCTGGATAGTATTTCAACATATCTTTTCCTTCATACCAACCTGAGAAGTGGAACGGAATAAAGGCATGTTCAGCATCCACTCGGTTGGTAACAAGGGCTCGAACTTTAATCTTCGCCCCCGTCGGACTTTTCACCCAAACGTAATCATTATTTTTAATCCCACGATCAGCTGCTGCTTTGGGATTAATTTCAACAAAGTTTTCTTGCTGCAATTCAGCAAGCCAAGGATTCGACCGAGTTTCTTCACCACCACCTTCATACTCGACTAAACGACCTGAGGTAAGAATGATTGGGAACTTCTCATAAACTTTGTCAGCAATGTTCTTATCTTGCACAGTTTTATACAAAGTTGGTAATCTCCAGAACGCTTTTTTATCAGCTTGTGCAGGATATTTTGCTGTCAAATCTGGGCGTGTTCCATATAAAGGTTCACGATGTTTTGGAACTGGGTCCGGGAAATTCCAAACAACTGCGCGAGCTTTTGCATTGCCAAATGGATGGCAATTATGCACTTTAATCACGACACGCTGAATACCACCGGATAAGTCCGTTTTCCAGTTCTTCCCTTCAGCTGCTTTTTGCTCGGCTTCTGTTAAATCTGACCACCACCCGAGTTTCTTCAATAATATGTGATCAAACTCTGGGTAACCGGTTTTGATATCGGCATTTTTTGAGTAAGATCCATCTTCAGCCAACAAGCTGACGCCATCTTTTTCCACACCAAAGTTGGCGCGGAAATTGCCGCCACCATCCATCACCGTTTTGCTTGTGTCATACAGATTTGGAGATCCCGGATGTTTGAGTTCTGCAGTTCCCCAACACGGCCATGGCAATCCAAAATAATCGCCAGTTGTGTCATAACCTGTTTCTTTATCCACTCCGCCCTTTGACTTCAATGTCTTAGGATCAAATAGGTGCATATTACGCATGTGCGCTTTTAAACGGTCAGGCGTTTGGCCTGTATATCCAATGGTCCAGCAGGAACGATTGATTTCTGTAAGGATCGATTCAATTTGTGGCTCTTTCCAATCTTTACCTGCAAATTTAGAATCCATCATTTTGTAGTTTTTAGATAGCTCAGTACCAAACCCTAGACGATCAGCAAACGCATGCATCAACACGTGGTCAGGCACCGACTCAAAGAGCGGATTAATAACTTTTTCACGCCATTGAAGCGAACGGTTGGAAGCTGTACATGAACCAGATGTTTCAAATTGTGTAGCTGCAGGCAATAAATATACTTGACGATTAGCTACTGGAGTAGACCCTTCAATCTTCATCGCCGCCATACCAGCTGTAGCACTCGGATAAGGATCCACTACCACTAAGAGCTCCAATGCATCCATCGCTCTTTGCATATCAACACCACGGGTCTGCGAATTCGGTGCATGACCCCAGAAGAACAAACCTTTTACATTGCTAGGTTGATCAATGAGCTCATTCTTTTCAAGAACTGCATCTACCCAACGTGAAACCGTCGTACCAGATTTTTCCATCATGCCAGGTGAATATTGGGCCTTAATCCAGTCATAGTCAACATCCCAGACCTTTGCGAAATGCTTCCATGAACCCGCTGATAAACCGTAATAGCCTGGTAAAGAATCTGGATTAGGGCCAACGTCGGTTGCCCCTTGTACATTGTCGTGACCTCGGAAAATATTCGTGCCGCCGCCTGACTTTCCAACATTACCTAATGCCAGTTGCACAAGGCAAGACATTCTAACCATTGCATTGCCAGTCGTATGCTGAGTTTGCCCCATACACCACACAAGTGTCGATGGGCGATTTTTAGCCATCGTTTCAGCCACTTGATAGACCTGCGCTTCAGGAACGCCACATGCCTCTTCAACTGATTTTGGATCCCATTTTTCTAGAGCTTCTTTTTTGATTTGATCCATACCGTGAACACGGGCCTTCAAATAGTCTTTATCTTCCCAACCATTTTTGAAGATGTGATAGAGAACACCATATAAAAAAGGTATGTCGCTACCGGACCGAATTCTGACATATTGATCAGACTTTGCTGCTGTTCTGGTGTAGCGTGGGTCAACCACAATCACCTTACAGCCACTCTCTTTAGCATGCAGCAAGTGCAGCATGGAAACTGGATGGGCTTCAGCAGCGTTAGAGCCAATATACAAAGCAGCTTTCGCATTTTGCATATCATTGTAACTATTGGTCATCGCACCATAACCCCAGGTATTTGCTACTCCAGCAACCGTGGTGGAGTGACAAATACGTGCTTGGTGATCGGTATTGTTGGTACCAAAGAACGATACAAATTTACGAAGTAAATAAGCTTGTTCATTGTTATGCTTCGATGAACCAATAAAGAATAATGAGTCAGGGCCATTATCAGCCTTGAGTTGCTTCATCTTGGCAGTAATCTCTTCAAGTGCTGTTTCCCATGAGATCCGCTTGTACTTGCCATCAACTAACTTCATTGGATATTTCAAACGGTGCTCACCATGACCATGCTCACGAAGAGCTGCACCTTTAGCGCAATGCGCACCTAAGTTAATTGGTGAATCAAAGACTGCCTCTTGTCTTGTCCAAACACCATTTTCAACCACTGCATCCACCGCACAACCTACGGAACAATGAGAACATACAGTGCGTTTGACAACAATCCCTTTTTCTCCGCCTGGACCCGGTTTAGAGCCCATCGCATCAGCTTTTTTAACTAATGTTAATTGTGAGCCAGCAATCCCAACGCCAACGCCAAGACCAGATCTTTTTAAGAAAGAGCGACGATCCATCGTTGGAATGATATTTTCCAGACCTCTGGATAAATGTTGTACAAAATGCTGCGAAGATGCAACGCGGCTACTAGATTTACGTGTCAGATTCATAGGAAATGTTCCTTAAAAGGGAATGCTTAAACTAATGTCGTTTTGTAATACTTTTTAATATGTTCAGTGAGCTGATAACCCTTTTTTTCCGGCGTCAGTACTTCCTCAACCTGAGCTATAACTTTGACACCTGGAGCTGTTTTAGACAGAACGACTGCCGTACCAGCGATTGCAGCGGCACCTGCGAAAAAATGCCTACGATTAAGTTGTTTAGTTGTAGATTTTGTCATTTTTAAAAACCCTATAACTTATTGAATATGTGTAAAACTTTTCATATAGGTAATTATGCTTCAAATTTGACACAAAAAGAGATTTTATTACTAGTGATTACCCTAAAGCATGTCAAAAGCCTGTCCTTCGATTGCAAAGAAGGTCCCTGCTAAAGCACCGACTAGCCCGTAATACTTAAGATTGGGATGATTTTGAAGAGTTTCAAATAACTCGCTTGACCAAGTACGAATATGTTGATCAAAAAATATTTTTTGCTGGGTAAGATTACAAACCCCCAAATCTTCTCCGGCAATTAAATACCTCATAACTTCACACAGGCAGGCAATGTGGTCTTCTGTTTCAGTAATATCTGATGAGGCTTGTAAATCTAATTTTTGCAAATCCGCACGCAACGCTGCTAAGGGTTTTTCATTTAAAAAACCTGTTAGATAGTAGGATCCGTATAAGAAAATTTCTTGTTTTCCAACACCAATAAACGCGTTTTCATATTCCTCTTGCCAGTCCTGTGCCCTTGAATCTTTTGCCATCTCTACCAAATCTTGCCATGGGCCATGCAGTAATGATGATTCATCTTGTTGCCCTACTTCTACATCTTGACCAAATTGTGCAATTTTTTCCAAAAGTTCTGTGGCAGGTGCTTCATAGAACAATAACGCAAGTAACCCATATAAATCTGCTCTCGCCAAATCTTCAGGGGATAAATTCGTATCTAAATCGAGAGATGTTTGTGGATGATTTTCTGTCATAAAATTTTTTGGCTTATTTTTAAGATTGCATCATGTCAATGACACGGCAATCACTACACATTTTTAATCGCTTTTGTGCTTCTCCGGAAAATGCTGGATGCGCGCCAATTTTGGTCAACATGGTTTCCATCATTTTTTCTGTAGCGAAAGGTTTGGCGCATTTAATACAATGAAAAGGCTTTGTTTCATTTAAGGTAACACGTGTTTTGCGTTGCTCAATCGTTTTCAATCTGGGCTGTAAGGTCAGAGCGCTCTCTGGGCAAGTGATTTGGCACAAGCCACACTGCACACAATTTTTTTCGATAAAGCCTAACTGCGGAATCTCTAAATGATCGAGTAAAGCGCCCTCAGGGCACGCACTCACACACGACATACAAAGCGTACAAGTGTCTTGATTGATGGCAAGACCGCCAATGCAAGATGCTGAGCTGAGTGGAATGGCTTCATCTTTACCAAGGGCAAGAGGGGCATGCTCTAGTAAATGCTCTAAAGACATCTCTAAAGTGGCGCGTTTTTCTTTTGCAAACGCAAAACTAGCTATTGGCACTAGGCTTTCTTTAGCCTCAAGACCGAATAGTGATTCATCCAAATACACCAGATCTTCAAGGTGCTCTGGTTTTTTAATGGCACTCATCTCAATCAGATGAACTCTTTCTTGATACCCCAAACCAAGCAGGATTTCTGAAGTGATCTTTATTTGTTGTTTTAAGAGGTTAATATATTGTGGTGATTCCTCACCGCTAGCTAAAATCGCTATTTCTGCAACACCATGAGTCAACATACCAAGCCACAAGTCGATGCCAGTAGAAGCGATATGATGCAGAGAAAATGGGAGGACGTGCGCGGGCAAGCCTTTGATTTTTTTGGGATGTATTCTTGCAGCCCTTCCCAAAGCATTGATCCACTGCTCTCCACCTTCAACTCCTGAATGGAAAAGCACCGTGGCTCCTGTACTAGACGTCATCGTCTGACTAAATGTATCAACGATGGTTTTTATTTTTGTACCCATATATGGCAAAGTTGGATTTGCATAGGTCATTGCCCCCGATGGGCAAGCCGTAGCACAAGCCCCACAGCCCATACATAAGTGCGGATTAACATTAACTCGACCTTTACCAGCCTCAAAGATGGAGGTAATTGCCTGTGTAGAACAAATCTCTATACAAGCGTTACAACCAACTTGCCCATTACGTCCATGGGCACAAATTTTTTCTTGGTAAGCAAAAAAACGGGGCTTTTCAAATTCGCCAATCGAATTGAGTACCTTAGATATCACTTGAACTTGCTGGAGCGGGTCTTCACCTGTAAAAAAGTATCCTTTGGGTGGCTCTGGTATTTGCATACAAGGCTCAGCGTGCAAATCAACAATCACATCAAACTCATCTTCCACAAGAGCATCTTTTTTCTGAAACTGAATCGCACCAATGGCTCCACAAGCTTTCTCACATTCTTGATGTGATTGACACGACTGCATGTCAATTTGAAAACTTTCATCAATTGCCCCTTCTGGGCAAGCATCAATACACGCTCCACATCGTGTACATAGATCTAACTGAATAGGATTAGAGGACTGCCAGGAAACTTTAAATTTGCCCAAAAAACCAGATACTTCTTGGACATTTGCATTGATAATCAGGTAATTTTTTTGAATTGGTAATATTGCACGATCATTTACAATGACGGTTACTGCTAAATCCTGCGCAAGTTCTTGCGCCAAAGCAAACGCTGTTTTACCTGGCCCAATAATGCATACCCGACCTCGGGTACTATCGTAACTAACCGTCGGTAATGGCTCTGGTGGCGGTAGTTTAGCTAATTCAAGTAAGGTGGCTATTTTCGGTTGCGCCTTTTGACTATCGCGACCCCAACCAGCGGTCTCACGAATATTGATAAACTGAATCGGTGCAACTAAGGGTTTTTCTGCTTGTGTACTAATGGCATGAAAAAGTTCCCGCTCCTGCGTACAAGCTACCACGATGGTTTCATCACCGGCAAGCTCTTTGATAAATGCGCCAATTTCCTGCCGGCATAAACCGTCATAAATTTTTTCGTGACCTTCCAAATACTTTTTAAAAAAAGCATCCTCCAGGGGCATCGTGTGATTACAGTTACAGACGAGTGTCCGAGTCATCAGATATTCCTTTAGTCATTGTTATTTGATCTTCTTGGGTCTGCTGCGAAACATCCTGCGTTACTGCATGAGTAACTTTTGGAGTTTCTTCATTCACAGCAAGATTGGGTTGATTTTCGGTTAAAACAACATCTGAAAATTTTTCTTCTACCTTGTTAAGTAAGCCTAACATGGAAGTTTGTGCCATTTTTTCCAACATTCCTGCTGGTAATGGGTCTTCTTTTGAATAATCGTCAATGTAAATATCCAAGCCATCCATAATGTTGTAATGCGGATCAGAAAACAGTTTTTTCATGGCGGCATGATGCACATCATCGCCCACATCAGCATTCACAAATATTGAGAAATCGGAATCCTTGTGCAGTTTCGCCACGTCATCCAACGTGGGCCCAACACTCTCTGATATGGATGGTTCCTCTAAACCATTGGCATGCTGTTGTTCAGGGACTAAAGGACTTAAAGCTTCTTTGGCCTCAGTCTGCACTTCACTTGGTATTTCCGCAGATATAGGCTGTGACTGTGATTGTTTTAAATCTGACCAACGCTTGAAAAAACTACTCATTTCTTGACACCTTTCGGTCTACGCCGCGATCTGCCCCTTTAAATGATTCAGGTCGATGTCGTTTTTTCACTTCTGGTCTGTAATTTTCTGCAACAAATTGCTGCAGTGACTCCAAGATAAGTGGGTCAAGCGAAACTTGATCTACTTGCTCTCCACCATCAAGAAGCCTGGCTGCTTCGTTGTAACTTAACATCACCCGATGGGGAACTGCAATTGCTTCTTCAAGTGAAGGTATTTCCTCTAAACGCCACATGACAAACCAGCACGGTTTTTCACTACTAGTATTTAAAAAATAACCTTCTGCCTCATCGACATATACATCAAGATCAAATCCTGTAAAAAGCCATCGACTACCTTGAAGATTGTCTGATAATCGGTATCCACGAATCCGGTCAAGAGAAAAAGCTTCTTGAATGGTGAATGCGGTAAATTGCCCTAGATCAACACTCACCTCTTCCAAAATCCACTGATGAGTAATCCATGGATTTTCTATCGGTTGATGTCGCATCACGACGGCAAGCTGGATTCCCATTAGGTGTTTTGCACCACAATACTTGGAAACTTACTTGTCATATCTTTCGACATATTTGCAATCTGAATGGCCACTTGTCTTGCAATGGCTTTATAACTCGCACTAATCGCACTATCTGGTTCGGCTACAACTGGCGGACGTCCTGCATCTGATTGCTCACGAATGGATAAATTCAGTGGCAGACTACCTAAAAATGGTACTTGATAGTCCTTACACATTTTTTCGCCACCACCGGTACCGAAAATATGCTCCGTATGCCCACAACTTGGGCAGATATAAGTGCTCATATTTTCCACAATGCCTAAAATTGGAATTCCAACCTTTTCGAACATTTTGAGACCTTTTCTAGCGTCTAATAATGCAATATCTTGCGGAGTTGTAACGATCACGGCGCCTGTTACCGGGACCTTTTGTGACAATGTTAATTGAATATCTCCCGTACCGGGTGGCATATCAACAATTAAATAATCTAATTGTTGCCAGTTAGTTTGTCGCAATAACTGCTCCAATGCGGAAGTAACCATAGGTCCTCGCCAAACCATTGGACTATCCTCTTCAATTAAAAAACCTATAGAACTGACCTGAAGACCATGACCTTGCATTGGCTCAATCGAATTTTCTGCATAAGAGTCAGGTCTTCCTGAGATGCCCAACATCATTGGCATGCTTGGGCCATAAATATCGGCATCTAAAATACCAACTCTTGCGCCTTCAGCGGATAAAGCTAGGGCGAGATTAGCGGCTGTAGTAGACTTTCCGACACCACCTTTACCGCTAGCGATAGCAATAATATTTTTTACTTCAGGTAAGAGTTTAACGCCACGTTGTACCGCGTGTGAAACGATTTCCATCGAGACATTCACGCTCACATTTTTTACGCCAGATAATTCACGAACAGCACCTATACAAGCCTTACGAATGAGATCAAATTGGCTTTTGGATGGATAACCTAATACAACATCAAACAGGACCTCGTCGCCATCCACCTTGATGTTTTTAATCGCTTTGGAACTAACCAAATCTTTTTTAGTATTGGGGTCGATAACACCCTTTAAAACTTCCATTACTTGTTCGTTGGAAAGCTGCAAAATCTTCTCCTTAAATTGGCCAAATTTTCACTAAATTACCTATTACTTTAATGGGATACTAAAATTGAGGTATGAAATTAAATCATAAAAGAATTTTAGTCACTTCTGCTCTACCTTATGCCAATGGTCAAATTCATATTGGACATTTGGTGGAATACATTCAAACTGATATTTGGGTGCGCTTTTTACGCATGCAAAATCATGAAATTTACTTCATCGGTGCTGATGATACACATGGAACACCAATTATGTTGCGTGCCCAGGCAGAAAACATATCTCCTCAAGAGCTAATAGATAGAGTATGGCACGAACATAAGAAGGATTTTGATGACTTTTTGATTTCTTTTGATCATTACGGCTCAACTAACTCCCCAGAAAATAAAATTCTGTCTGAAGAGATCTACAAAAGCTTGCGAAGTGCTGATTTAATTGAGAAAAAATCGATAGAACAAGCCTATGATCCTATCAAAGGGATGTTTCTACCAGACCGCTTTATTAAGGGTGAATGCCCGAAATGTCGATCAAAAGATCAATATGGTGACTCTTGTGAAAAATGTGGGGCAACTTATTCACCCACAGATTTAATCAATCCTTATTCTGTTGTCAGCGGTGCCACGCCAATTAAAAAAGTTTCTGAACACTATTTTTTCAAATTATCTGATCCAAGATGTGAGACTTTTTTAAGGGACTGGACACAAGTTAAAACGCCACTGCAACCTGAAGCGCGCAACAAAATGAAAGAATGGGTGGGTGAGCCTGGTGAGAGTCAATTAAGTAATTGGGATATTTCTCGAGATGAACCTTATTTTGGTTTTCAGATTCCGGACGCTCCTGGTAAATACTTTTATGTTTGGCTAGATGCTCCGATTGGCTATTTCGCCAGTTTTAAAGCCCTCTGCGAGCGCCAAGGTCTAAACTTTGATGAATGGGTTCGCCCAGATTCAAACACTGAGCTATATCATTTTATTGGCAAGGATATTTTATATTTTCATACTCTTTTTTGGCCCGCAACGCTTCACTTCTCCAACTACCGTACACCAACAAATGTCTTTGCTCATGGGTTTTTAACGGTCGATGGCGAAAAAATGAGTAAATCACGTGGCACCTTTATTACCGCTAAAAGTTTCATAGACTCTGGACTAAATCCTGAATGGTTGCGATATTACTTTGCAGCTAAGCTAAATGCCTCTTTGGAAGATTTAGACTTAAATCTTCAAGATTTTATAGCTCGCGTTAATAGTGACTTATTAGGTAAATACATCAATATTGCAAGTCGCAGTTCTGGTTTTTTAGTCAAACTCTTTGGGGGGGTCATTGCTCCTGAATCTCTCAATCATCCTCTGATTACTCTTCTGAAAAATGCTAGTTCTGAGCTTGCCAATCTCTATGAACAAAGGGAGTTTGGTAAAGCGCAACGCGCAATCATGGAATTGGCTGATCAAGTTAATATTTTTGTTGATACCAATAAGCCATGGGAACTTGCGAAGTTACTGAAAGCTGATGAAACCCCAGAGAATTTCAAGCGTTTGCAGGACGTGTGTAGTATTACTTTAGAAGCGTTTAGGGTATTAACCATCTATCTCAAGCCTGTTTTACCTGAACTGGCTAAAAATGTTGAGGCTTTCCTGAATATTGAGTCATTAAATTGGTCCAGCGTTCATCAAAGCTTAACGGAGAAGAATATCATTCAACCCTATCAACATTTGATGAGCCGAATGGATCAGCCCTTCATTGATCGTCTCATTGATGCAAATAAGTCGACGACTCCTGCGGCAAGTTAAAATACTTATAAATTAATGAATAATGCATAAAATAGAGCGAAATGTCTCTTAACCACTACTGAAAAAACTAGGCTATGGCGCACTATCAATCAACAATCACATTGTTTTTGAATGAACTGAAGAGTAAAAATCCTGAAATTGAAAAAGGGCAACTAGAAGGTCGCGCTCTTTTGTGGGATAAAAAACCAATTAGCCTTGATGAACAAAAGCGAAATAAACTTGCAAGAATTCGACAAAAACCTTACGTCTACTCCAATGATTGATTCCACGCCATCCTTAATGGATGGCATGTCGGAATCGTTCGCCAAACTCTATGGCGAACCCTTGTTTCAGTTACCAACAGACCTTTATATTCCTCCGGATGCTTTAGAGGTTTTTTTAGAGACGTTCGAAGGTCCCCTAGATTTATTGCTGTATCTGATCCGCAAACAAAATTTTAATGTGCTGGATATACCCATGGCACAGGTGACACAACAATACTTAAGTTATGTTGAACAAATACGTCACCACAATTTAGAACTTGCTTCTGAGTATTTGCTGATGGCCGCCATGTTGATTGAAATTAAATCGCGCATGCTATTGCCAATGAAAAAAGCAGATAGCGATGAAGATGTTGAAGATCCTCGAGCAGAACTGGTGCGTCGCCTCCTTGAGTATGAAAAAATGAAAATCGCCGCACAAGAACTCGATCGAATTCCGCAAATGGGCAGAGATTTTTTTCGCGCGCAGGGCTTCGTTGACCGGACGGAGGGATTAATTCCGCCTCAAGTTGATTTAGTTGATTTGCAAATTGCTTGGCGCGATTTAATACATCGGGCAAAACTAACCCAACATCATACGATTACCCGTGAAACTTTATCTGTTCGTGACTTTATGACGCGTATTTTAAGACGCCTGCAAACTCAAAAATTTGTGGAATTTAAAGAACTGTTTGAAGATGCCATTGAGTTAGGCCAAGGTACTCAAATTCTCGTTGTCAACTTTATTGCGCTTCTTGAACTTTGTAGAGAATCCCTAGTGGAAATTACACAAGCAGAAGCGTACGCACCTATCTATGTTCGTTTATCGTTTAATCCACAATCATGAAAATCATTACCAATATTCATGATTTAAGAAATCATCTACGTGGCCAAAATCGCGCTTCCTTTGTTCCAACCATGGGTAATCTACATGAAGGACATTTATCTTTAATGCGTATTGCCCGCATGCATGGTGATCCAGTAGTTGCAAGTATTTTTGTTAATCGTTTGCAGTTTGGTCCCAGCGAGGATTTTGATAAATATCCTCGAACGTTTGAAGATGATGCGGCACAACTTGAAAAGGAAGGCGTCTATATTCTTTTCGCGCCATCTGAAAAAGACCTTTATCCGGAGCCTCAAGACTACCGAGTAGATCCTCCCAAAGATTTAGGCGATATCCTTGAAGGTGAGTTTAGACCAGGTTTTTTTAAAGGGGTGTGTACCGTCGTCTTAAAGTTATTTTCTTGCGTTCAACCCAATGCTGCTGTTTTTGGCAAAAAAGACTACCAGCAGCTCATGATCATCAGACGTATGGCACATCAATTTGCACTGCCAGTTGAAATTATCGGTGCAGAAACGATTCGTGCAGATGATGGCTTAGCACTATCCTCCAGAAACGGTTATTTAAGCCCTGAGGAACGCATTGAAGCTCCGCAACTTTATAGTACTTTAAATGAGGTTAAAACTGCTTTAAATCAATCATCTTCACTACATCTGCCAATGGTTCAAGAAATTGAAGATATGGCGAAAAGTAAATTAGCGCAAAGAGGTTGGGAGCCAGATTATCTTTCCGTCAGATTAAGACAAAATCTTCTCTCCCCAGGTATTGAAGATTTAGCAAGCGGTCAAGAACTTGTAGTTCTGGCAGCTGCAAAATTAGGTAAAACGCGATTAATTGATAACTTAGAAATCTAAGTTTCTGAATTTCAATTGCTTTTGAATTCAACCTCACAGAACAAATATATTTATTAGAAGTGTCAACGAAGTCCTACCCGATAGACGTTATTAGCTCATGCAGTCATTCCTTTTGGGAGAAGAGTCATGAGAAAAGTCATTATTAGTATTGCCAGCGTACTCACTCTAGGTGCCAGTTCACTTAGTTTTGCTTGGGGTCATGGTGGGGGTTGGAATCATCAGCATGGTTTTACTCCTAAGCCTTATTTTATTGGTGGTGCAAACATTGGTGCGCCAGGTGTGATTGCTTATAACTCGATGCCTAGCCCTTACTATGCTCCTCCACGAACCTATTATGAGCAACCGCGCACTTATTACACTCCGCAACCTTATGTGGTTCAACCCCAAGTGATTCTGCAGTCTCCAGTGGTGATGCCGCCCCAGTATTATCCTTATCGACCTTATTAATGATAAAAAATAACCGCCTAAAGGCGGTTATTTTTTGCTCCTATTTTTATCAATCAAAGTTGTACTTCAAAGTTACAAAGAATGTTCTCGGTGCTGCAGGTTGATAGTTATACGATCCGTAGTAATTTCCATACATAGCATATTTTGTATTCGTTACATTCTTGAATGTCATGCGCCCTTCCCAAGTACCGACACGATACTGAGCATAAATATCGCCAAATGCATAAGCAGGCATTTGATTGACTGCATTCGTTTGATCAGCATCGTAATGCTGAGCTCCTAGGTAATTGATGACACCACCAAAAGCAAGTTGATTGGTCACTTGATACTTTGCGCGAAGATTGAGTAATAACTGTGGAACCAAGGGAACTAAGTAGCTATTATTCACTCCCGAAGAATAGCTTGCTCGTTGATAGCGAGCTCCAAAACCAATGTTGAGTCGGGAATTAATTACTGTATTGTCATGCAAAGAGATGCCAGTCCTACGAATATTGTCATCATTGACATTGGTGTAATTGACTGCATCATATCGAATCTCATCTTGTGTATTCGTTTGAAAAATTCCTAGATTTAGCTTTGATTGCCCAAAGGTAAAGTCTCCACCAAGTTCAACTGTTTTATTGATCTGTGGTCGCAAAATTACTCCCGTAGTGAAATTTTGATAGGTGACAGGATTGAATGTGTAATAGTCGTCGGTATTTGCAAAACGATAGGACTGATCATATTTTGCATATATACGTTGCCCAACGGCGTAGCGATAGTTCACTCCAAAGTTATAAGCATTTGCTGCAAAACTACTCAAATAATCACCGTCAGGAATCGTCATTCCAGATAAATCTGACTTATTGAGCGTCGTTAGAGAAATGTCTTGTTTTTGTCGCCTTATCCCGCCAAGTAGTTCAATAACTTCATTCACTGGAAATCGTTGCATCAGATATACCGATTGATTTCTAAGTTTGACATGGGATGCTGAATTACC
>Ga0114975_10000011_pt1 | contig 128655 bp, 131 predicted proteins | sample S_130626_EF_Meta_FD_87031 | JGI IMG/M metagenome (GOLD analysis project Ga0114975, IMG submission 87031) | Freshwater microbial communities from Lake Simoncouche, Canada to study carbon cycling - S_130626_EF_MetaG | ecosystem: Environmental > Aquatic > Freshwater > Lake | place: Lake...
AGGCCACTGGCATAGACTGGAAGAGGATGTAATTTTCCACCCAAACATTCAGCAAGCGGAAGGTTTTGTTTTCTCGAATATAAATCCCAAAAAGCACAATCAAGGCCTGCAATTGCCGCTGAGAATGGACCAAATTCACCTGTTTGAAGTTGTAGTGTATGCGTTTTGCTTTGAAGCCAATACCAACATTCGCTGGGTGTTCGAAATGATTGACTGTGTAATAAATTACTCAGGCTTTGATGTACTATATTTGCTCGGTGAGGCGCACTAAAAGATGGCATAGTTGCATAAATCTCCCCCCAACCAAAAGCGCCGTCTTGATCTTCAATTCTAATTAATAAAGCAGAACGTACGTTCAGAGTTGCCAAGGTAGACACGACCGGTTTAGAAACCTTGGCTTGATAAATAAAAGTTTCGATACGACGAATCTGGATAGGGTCAAGAAGATGCGAAGGGGTTGCTAATTGATGCAAGTCAATCATTTATGGGACTCTAAACTGTTCGATAATATCAAGGTCGGGATCATAACCAAGGCCAGGACCTGTAGGGATTTCCAGCAAACCGTTCTTCAGCAAAATAGCATCACCTAAAGGGTTGAATTCCATCTCTGCAAAAGAATATTCAATCATCGTACGTTGTGCAAAACAGGAAGTCATATGAAGCGTAGCTAAAAACCCTGGACCAAAATAAGGGGAATGAGGCATCACCGGAATTGAGTAGTTATTACACATGTGAATGATTTTCATCATTTCTGTAATACCACCTATTTTGGTCACACTGGGTTGAGCAAAATCGACAGCACCTTGACGTAACATTTCAGAAAAATGATGCGTACTAATATTGTTTTCACCTGCTGCAATTGGAGTTTTTTTCAATTTACGCAACGCTGATAGGCTTGAAAAATCCTCGGGAGGCCAGATGGGCTCCTCTAGCCAAAATAATTGAAATGATTCTAATTGGTCGAGCATGTGTCGCGTTTGTTCGAGTGACCAGGGACAATTCACATCCATCATCAGTGGGATATCCATTCCCATGACCTTTCGCGCCGCTTGAACATGTTCAACACCTAATTCATGTAACTTAATTGCTGAAAATCCTTGAGAAAGTGCGCGTTCAGTATTGCGTTGAACTAAGTCTGTAGTGCCATAGCGCATTAAACTTGCATAGGCGGGTAATGCTGTATGACGCGGACCACCAAGTAATTCGCTAACAGATTGTTGAGATGCTTTGCCTGCAAGATCCCATAAAGCAATATCCAACCCAGAGAGTGCATAAGTTACCGCACCTGAACGACCTAAAATATGTAGTTGTTTGTGTAAATTAAGCATTAAGCTGTCAATATCTTTCTCATCTTTACCGAGAATAAGTGGCGCAACTACAGACTCAAATGCTTGTCTTGTGGCAGGCCAAATAGATAAACCGAATGCCTCTCCCCAACCAACTAGACCACAATCGGTTTCGATTCGAATGAGCAGAATATCCATCATGCGAGGAATCCCAGCAAACGTTGGCTTAGGACCACCTATTTCGAATGGCAGTCGAATCGGGATTGCTTGTGCTTGCACAATGGTCATACTTGTCTCTTAGTTGTTTGACTTTGGGTCATCTTTTATATAAATAAAGTATACCTGAGGCTTTTAATAAATTTTTATTGAAATAATTGGTTTCAAATCAATTCAAGTTAGAATCAGTCATACAAAAAAATATAACTGGAGACATCATGAGGGTGAAGCATTTTTTTCGCATTTTCATGGCGCTTGCTTGTTTTGGGATGATGCAGCCAACAAGTTTTGCGCAACAAGTAACAGATTATCCTAATCGACCCATACGCATTATTGTGGCATTTCCGCCTGGTGGATCACCTGACTTTACTGCAAGGGTTATTGGGCAGCAAATAGGGGCTATTTTAAAAACAAGTGTGGTTGTAGAAAATAAACCTGGCTCAGGCGGTAACTTAGGTACGCAGTTTGTGGCATCTAGTAAACCTGACGGATATACCCTTTTAGTTAATTCTTCAGCATTTACTGTGAACCCTAGTTTATATGGTGCCAAAGCAGGTTATAGTCCAGAAAAAGACTTTGCCAATATTGTGGTGGTTTCCAAACAAGCCAATGTAGTATCCGTCAATGAAAAAATTCCAGTTAAGAGCCTGAAAGATTTAAAAACATTTTCTATTACAGAAAAATTAGCGTTTTCAACTCCTGGAAGTGGTACAACACCCCATTTAACATGTGCAAATCTATTCCATGGTATTTGGAAGCAAGATATTATTCATATTCCTTACAAAGGTGCAGGCCCAGCTTCTCTGGCTGTTGCCAGTGGCGAAACTCCTATTGGTTGTACAGCCGCCTTTGGCGTGTTGCAATTTGCCAAACAAGGTAAAGTTCGTATTTTGGCGATTTCGAGTGACAAACGTATTCCGCAATTACCCGATGTGCCAACATTTATAGAACTAGGTTATCCACAGATCAATGACTACACATTAAGTGGTTTTTACGCTCCTAAAGGAACGCCTCCAGACATACTTGAAAAACTTAACCAAGCCATTAATCAAGCATTAGAAGTGCAAGATGTCAAAGATAAATTTGAAACCGCAGGACTAATAACCGTAGGTGGGACGATTATGCAGACCAATCAAACCATCAGCTCAGAACTTAAGCATTGGGAGCAAATCGTTAAAATCACACGAGCAACTGCCGATTAAGCTAGCTTAGGTTGTGGCATAGGATTTTGTGAGCGCAATTGCCACTCCAATATTGCTTAGATTTGCTGGAATCATTTGTTGTTCAATTTGTCTCATTACCTCGACGATGGCACGGTTTGCAGGAGTTGGTATTTTTAGAGTCATGCCATGCTGAACGACTAGTCCATTGAGGTATGGCGTTTCCGTACGGCGTTTTTTGATGACATCTTGAGTGACAGCGTTTTGAGATTTTTTGCCTATATGTCCAAGTAGGGTTGTAACTAATTTTTCCGCAATGACAGGAGCTTCTTGCTCCATTTCACTATCTGACAATCCAAAGATACCTTCTAGTTGATGCCCTAAAGCTTGTCCTACAGCAATGGCCTCAATACCAATTTGTAAAACAAGTTCACGCATATGAGGCAATTGCAAAGCTTCATAGGACTCGGCCTTGAGCATGGCAAAAGGTGCCAAGACCATCGCGTTTGTTACGAGTTTAGTCCACTTCGCACCTTCAATATTTGTCGTGATATCCACCGTTGCAACATGGTGCAACAAGTTTTTTATTTCCTCTAATCGTGGTGTTCGTTGCCCATTGAGTTCGCCGAGCCCCATCCAAGTTCGTGCAGGCGGAGTTTTTCTTTTGATGACACCAGCCTGAAAACTCTCTGCAGATAATTCTAAAACACAGCCAATCGTTCGCTCTGCACCCACAATTTTTGCAACATCTTGATTCATCATGCCGTTCATGAGAACCACCACCATACTCTGGGGATGAAGATAAGGAAGTATAAATTCGGATAACCACTTCGCTTCACCCGCTTTAGAGGCCAAGAAAACAATATCAAAATAATCGATTGGAATACCCGCCAATTCATGAAGATGGATTGCTTGCAGGGGGCCTGAGCGGAAATCACCATCAGAACTTGTAATATGAAGCCCCTGTTTTTTCATCACATCAATGACATCAGGCCATGGATCAATAATCCAATGCTCAATACCTGCTTGCGAAAAATTAGCGCAAACACAACCCCCAATGGCACCAGCTCCAAGAATTATGATTTTTTTCTTCATTTCATTGTTTCTATGATCAATTATTAAATCACTCTACCAAAGCGCGAAAAACTAATCCCACATCCTAGTGCAATCAGGAGCAAACCTAAACTCATGACAGGGCCAGTAATTTCGGTTAAATGTTGCCGCTCAAAACGAATCGTTAAACCTAAAGAATCATAAATATTTTTTAGATCCTCCGGTTTTGTTGCTAAGTAGTATTCACCGAGCGTACCATTTGCAATTTTTTTCAGACTTGTTTCATCTAAACGAACGCGCATGGACATCCCTTGAGATTGAATCACGCTGCCCTCAGTAGTTCCTACGCCAACCGTATGGATTTTGACACCGTGATTTGCCGCAAGTTCCGCCATTTTAAGAACATCGGGCCCCATATTACTTTGACCATCCGTGATTAACATGATTGCCATGGATTGATTAGAACCTGGTTCCAGGTTGACTTGATTCGTCTCTTTGGGGGGGGTAGGAGAAGGTTTGGCTGACGGTCCTTGTTCTGATTCTGTAATGATTTTTTCTGCATCAATCCCTGAACCAGGTAACAAATTAGCCAGAGCAATCACAATCCCACTGCCTAAGGCAGAACCAGGTTGTAGTGGAATATTATCTAAGGCTTGCATCAAGGTAATACGATCACTCGTTGGGGCTTGTCGAAGTGCCGCAGTACTTGCGATTGTCACGATCCCAATACGCAGTTGTGGAGGTTGATTTTCGATAAATTGCTTCACCGCAGTGATTGTGGCATCAAATCGATTGGGCTTGATATCATCCGCACGCATACTACCAGATGTATCAATCGCAATCATGATGGTATCTAAACGACTCGGAACATATAGCACAGCTCTTGGTCTAGACATTGCAAGCAGTATGGCGCATAGACCTAGTAATACAAACAAGGCACTGACCAATTGCCAGCGTTTGGCATGACGCAGTTGTGTTGTTTTGCCACTTTGCTGTTGAAGACGAAAACTGACTGAAGAAACTGGTGATTTAGAACGCCAGTACAGGAACATGAACAAAGGCACCAAAGCCAATAGATAAAGAGCAAAAGGCCATTGAATTGAAAGGGTGTCGAAGGTAAACATCTCTGATCCTAGGTTGCCACACTCATTTGATGAACCTTTGTGGGCTTACGTTTACGCAGTTGCATAAAGCGCAATAAAGCATCCTCCATCGGTTCATTGGTATTTAGTTCTAAACAATCGGTACCAGTTTGAGCAAAGCTTGCAATTAAACGATCTGTATGTTCCTGAGCAATGCGGCGATATTTTTCCTGAAAGCTTGGATCATTGACATCCACAAATAGTTGTTCACCCGTTTCAAGATCTTCTAATATGCATAAACCCAAAGGTTCTAGGACGGCTTCGATTGGGTCACAGAGACGCACCGCAATCATATCGTGAGATTTACTCAATTCTCCAAGGGCCCGTTCCCAATGCGGTTCACTAATAAAATCAGAAATGATAAAAATAGTAGACCGTTGCGGAATGAGCGCTTTGGCGGTGTTTAACAACACCTTCAGATCAGTCGCTTGTGCTCTGGCATCCGTATGCGTATTTAATAACAGACTGAGTAATTGCACCAAATGAGCTTTGCCAGTTCTCGACGGCAGGATGTTATCCACTCGACTACTTGTGCCGGTCATCAGCATAGCTCCAATACGATTACCACGTCTACCAAGTAACTTAGCCATCGTGCCCACAAAACGAGTGGCGAGCATCCGTTTCGTTTGACTTTGTGAGCCGAACTCGTTGGAACGTGAGAGGTCGACTAAAAACCAAGCACTCATTTCACGGTCCTCTTGATGTTCACGCACATAAGGAACTTGCATTCTGGCAGTTACATTCCAATCGATGTGGCGCACATCATCATGCGCTTGATATTCACGTAGATCTGCTAATTCTAGTCCACTCCCTTTAAACCAAGTGCGATAATCACCTTGTAATTGGCCATCAAGTCGTTTAAGAGTCGTCCACTCCAGTTGCTTGAGAAATTGTTCCGGATCGATGTGAGACCTCTCCAGCGCAATAGGCGCGTTTGATTTTTTTGGCAGCGACTTTAAAAAATTAAACATCTAATGGCAATGCTTGAGATGGCACAGGGATTACTTTGAGGATATGACGTAACAAATCATCAGCAGTTTTACCCTGCGCAATCGCCTCATAGGAGAGGACGACGCGATGACGTAAAACATCTAAAACAAGATCTTGAATATCTTGCGGAAGAACATAGGAACGTCCCCTTAAAAAAGCCAATGCCCGCGCGCCTTCGATTAGACTAATAGTTCCCCTTGGACTTGCCCCAAAGCTGATCAGCGGAGTTAATTCTTCGAGAGAGAAATGCTCTGGGTGTCGTGTTGCCGCCACAATTTTGACAGCATACTGAATCAAGGCGGGATCGACATAACCCGTTTTACAGGTTTGTTGGAGTTGTGCCAACTCATCAGTAGACGCCATACTAGTCAGTTCAATAGCGCGACCAATTTGGCGTTGCACAATCACAAACTCTTCTGTCTCGGTTGGATAACCCACAATGACTTTCATCATAAAGCGGTCCACTTGCGCTTCTGGCAAAGGGTAAGTTCCCTCTGTTTCAATCGGGTTTTGGGTAGCGAGAACGATAAAAGGCATAGGTACGCGGTGGGTTTGACCTGCGATCGTCACTTGTCGTTCCTGCATCACTTCTAATAAGGCACTTTGCACTTTGGCAGGCGCGCGGTTGATTTCATCAGCTAAAAGCAGATTCGCAAAGACTGGACCTAATACAGTACCAAATTCACTAGTTTTTTGGTTATAGATTCTGGTGCCGATTAAATCAGCAGGTAGAAGGTCCGGCGTAAACTGTATTCGAGAAAACTTACCCTGCACAACTTTGGCAAGTGAGTTAACAGTTAATGTTTTTGCAAGTCCAGGAACACCCTCAATCAAAATATGGCCTCCGGCAAGTATGGCAATCAGAACACGTTCTAAAAAGGCATCTTGACCAACAACCACGCGTTTGACCTCATAGAGAATGCTTTGCATTTTTGCGGCATGCTCGTGTTGAGAACTCATATTTTGTTTACCTGACCATTGACTATTTTCTGACATAAAAATTTCCGCTAAATAATTAGAAGGGGGGAATACCAACAGCTGAACCTGCGCTCTCGATCGTAACCGCAAAGCCAATACCAATGAATGTTTTTTCTACGGAAGATGGGTTGAGTAAAGCGGTGACGATGCCGACTACTTCTCCCGCTGAGTTAATTAAAGGACCACCAGAATTGCCTTGATTGATGGCGGCGTCAAATTGAATCAAGTTCCGCAGTTGAGCTCCATTTTCACCAGTAAATTCACGACGTAAACCTGAAACCACCCCAGCGGTGACCGAAGGACCAATCCCAAATGGAAAGCCGACTGCAACTACTTCTTCCCCATACTTCAGTTGGGCACTAGAGCCGAGCGTCGCAGGCAACAAATCATCTGGAAGCTTTTCAGGTTTTAAAATCGCTAAATCATTGTGCGGATGAACAGCAACTACCTTGGCATCGGCCTTGGTGCCATCATAAAAAATAACTTCGACCCGGTCAGACCCTGCAATTACATGATAATTCGTCAAAATAGTGCCATCCTCCATGATGACGACACCAGTTCCTAAAGACCCATCCTCCTGATGAGCCTTTTTTGAGTCTTTCTTTTTTTTCTCATCTGAGTCGTTTTTAAAAGCCCTTACCATTACCACGGAAGGCATAATCATTTGTGCTGCTTTGGTTGCTTTTGAAGGGAGCTCTTTGGTATTGAGCGTTTTTAAAACTGCCTCATCAATGATCTCTTGGGTGAGTGGCTTGGATTTTGGGGAAAAAACACCCCAACCCAAAAACAACGCACTACTGAGCAAAATACCAGCGATGAAGATGATGATGGGAGTGTTGCGAATCAATTGCCAACGGGCACGCACATTTTGCCTAAATAATGAGCTACCAGGCATTGGGGAGTTAGGATTTGTTGGTGGGGGTATGCGACTATAAATCGGCATTTTTTTCATAATGAAACATTAGCACAAGTCAGTTTAAGATACTATTAGAGAATATAAGAAGAGACTACAAAGACACTTTAATATGCACTTTATTTGGCCACAGGCATTTTGGTTATTGATTCTAGTACCCGTCTCCATCCTCATTTATTGGTGGATGTTAAAAAGACGACGTATCAATACTGTGCCGTTTTCTTCGTTGAAGGTAGTTAAACAGGCTATTCATTGGCGCTCTAGCATCCGTCGTCACATACCGCCGAGTATGTTATTACTCGCCATGATCTTTGGGATTATTGGCTTATCAAGACCTACAGCAACCATTAGCTTACCAGCGGATTACATGACTTTAGTACTGGCCATCGATGTATCGCGCAGCATGTTAGCCGAAGATATCAAACCCAATCGAATCAAAGCCGCGCAATTAGCCGTCAAAGAATTTATTGAGCTTTTACCTAGAGATATACGTGTGGGGATTGTTTCTTTTGCAGGCACCGCGCAACTCGTCCAGGCAGTAACCGAGTCACGCATCGACTTAGTTGAGGCAGTGGATCGATTTCAGTTACAAAGAGGTACTGCAACGGGTAGTGGATTGTTATTAGCATTAGCAACTCTAATGCCCGATGCGGGAATTAATTTGGAGTCATCCATTTATGGGGAAAACTTCGGTCGACCTGACCCTGCAAAACAGCTGGAGCCCAAAAAAATAATTCCACAACATCAGCCTGTGCCTCCAGGATCTTATAGCGCTGGAGCCATTGTTTTATTATCCGATGGTCGGCGCACGACCGGTCTTGATCCATTAGAGGTTGCTAGAAAAGTTTCGCAATATGGCGTCAAGGTCTATACCGTAGCTTTTGGTACTCCTGACGGTTTTATTCCCGGTTATGACGGCTATTCTTTTTATGCCAAAGTTGATGAAGAAGCATTACAGGCCATTGCAAAAATTACGCAAGGAGAGTTCTTTCGCGCCAGTAATGGGGATGACCTCAAACAAATCTATGAGCATTTATCGAGCAAATTTCGGATAGAAACCAAAGAGTCCGAGATTACTGTTATTTTTGCTGCTATTTCTCTCGTATTAATCCTCGGCGCTCTTTGCACATCTCTTCTGTGGTTTAAGCGAATTTAATAAAAGGCATTGATTAGGTTCGTGGCCCTTTCATCATCCAAGGTTATACTGCATTTTTGATTCAAATAAGATTTTTTCTTAATTGAGATAAGGCACGTTTGATGTAACAATGTAAGATCCCATGGACTTCAATACCTTTATTCAATCATTGCACAAAGCACAACGCTTGTTTTTTTTGACAGGTGGTCTACTTTTTTCCTCACCTAGTTTTTCCATAGGATCTATCGTATTTGATCAAGAAGCATTAAAGGGCGGTATTTCCTGGAATGCGTCTAGCATCAGCGAGGCAGATCGAATTGCGTTAGGATACTGCAAAGCATCTAATTGCAAAGTCTTGACGAATTTTTCGGATCAATGTATTGCATTAGCTGCTGGTACAAATGGTGCCTATGGTTATAAAAAATCTACCTCACTAACTGAGGCAAAAAAAGTCGCGATTGAAACTTGTAAAAAATACGAAGGTGTAGAGTGTTCTATTTTTTTATCGCATTGTGACCCTGAACCAACGCAAGCAAAAACACCGCCTATATCTACGCCACCAGCAGCCGTGGTCAAGCCCCAAGCTACTAACTCTATGGAGGCTAAACGGCAAAAATGTATTCGTTTAGGCTTGGCCCCAGGCACGAATGATTTTGCACAATGCCTCAATTAAGCCATTTTCCCTTACTAGTGATTTTGCTGGGAATGGCCCTTCTTAGCGGATGCGCGAAACGTTTAGAGGTGCAGTATTTATCATCCCCACCTGGCGCAAGTATTACCTTTAATAGTTCGAATGGTGATAAAAGTACTCTGGTAACTCCTACAACATTGAGGTATATGGATATTTCAGATCGAGGGGGGTGTAAAAACATCACCATGCCATCCGTCACTTGGCCAGATGGTGTGTCGATACCCTCACAAATGATGAGTTTATGTTCCAAAGAATACACATTTTACAAACCTGTTCGACCATCATCCCAAGCCAGTAAAGTAAATCCCCCGCCAATCAAGAATACGCCCACGACCAGCGATGATGCTTATTTCAAAAATTTAGATACGGAGCGTTTGTGTCGAGTCATACAAACAGGTAAACCCCAAGATGTTGAAGGGGCAAGGCGTGAGTTAAATACCAGAAGCGCTGGATGTCAACCAGCAAACCTTGTGAAAGAGGAAGTTAAACCAGCACCAGTTGCGCCGTATAACCCACCACCCGCAGTCAATACCTCAACTGCCCCGAGTAATCCTCCTAAGCCAGTTCCGGAAAGTCCTATCGAGATCAAACGCAAGAAATGTTTACGTTTAGGCATTGCTCCAGGAAGTTTGGATTTTCAACAATGCATGCAATAAGTTAAATTTTTCAAAATCAGTGCAAAATGCCTAAATATCTTTTTAAACAAGTGGTTTTTATGCGAGTTATATCTTTGCTCTTTTTTTTATTCGGGATTGCATTCGCAAATGCCCAAGGCCGCTTACCATCCTGTAATGGTAATTATGAGGGGCCATGTCATTTTATAGGGCCAACGAAGATTGATGGGGTCGATACCGGTCATCGTTATGACGGTGATGTGAGAAATAGTGATTTCAATGGCAACGGCACAATGACCTATAAAAATGGCGATCGTTATGTTGGCAAGTGGAAAGATGGTTTACGCGATGGTCAGGGCACTCTATACAAAAAAGACGGTACGATTGAACGAGGTGTATGGCGCAGTGATGAGTTAGTACAAGACCAGGGAAGTACGACGCCAAGTAACTCATCCGCAACGCCACCAGTCAATAGTCAGTTTCCAAGTAATCAAAAGAATTTACCAGATTGTGTTGTTGGCTTTGTAGGTCCTTGTTATTTTGAGGGGAATATGACAAAAGCTGGGCAATCATCGGCGGATCGATATGAAGGGGAGATGCTTAATAATCTGCCCCATGGTATGGGAATTTATTATTACCAAGACAATACTGCAGATAAAGGTAATCGATATCAAGGTCATTTTAATCAGGGTATCAGGGAAGGCAAGGGAGCTTATTACTGGTCTAATGGCGATCGATATGTGGGTGACTTTAAAAACAATCAATTTGAGGGGGCTGGGACTAAAACTTTTAATGGGGGGTCAAAATACGTTGGCGAATGGAAAAATAACGTCATTGAAGGTCAGGGGACCATGATTTATGCCGCAGAAGGTGATCGCTATGAAGGTCAGTGGAAAAACGATAATCGTCACGGCAATGGCACCTATAGTTATGGTGACGGCACCAGATATGTTGGAGGGTATCATTCTGGTAAAAAGAGTGGGTATGGAACTTTATATAAAGCTGATGGATCAATTGATAAACAAGGTATTTGGAAGGATGGCAATTTATTACAGTCACAAAGCAACCCACCCTCGAGTTCGGTGAGTCCACCAAAACCACCTGCCACCTATGTGCCAATAGTTCCTGTGGTACCCTCAGTCAAGCCGAAACCACCCGTATCCTCACCTCCTGTAGAGAGTAAGTTTCAGATCAATCGTAAGCGCTGTTTAGGAATGGGTTTAGAGCCAGGAACAGAGTCATATAGAAAGTGTATGGAGTAAATGAAAAAAATCCTCATGTTGTTGATCTTCACGCTTGCCTCCTTCGCGCAAGCTCAAAGTTCTCTACCTGCATGTAATGGCGCATTCACCTCCCCTTGTTTTGCTGAGTATCGGTTTCCGAATGGTGAGCGCTACGTTGGAGAGTGGGCAAGAGAGGTATTCCATGGGCAGGGTCGCTATCAAATGTTTACTGGCGATACCTATGTTGGTGGTTTTCAATATGCTAAAAATCATGGTCAAGGTACCTATACTTGGGCCAATGGGGAGCGTTATGTCGGGCAATTTGTTAATGGCATCAAAACCGGACAAGGTACTTACACTTTTTCTAATGGCAATCGCTACGTAGGGCAATGGGCGAATGATAAGAGTAATGGTCAAGGCACACTCTTTTATCCTGATGGCGGCAAGTATGTTGGAGGGTGGCGTGACGGAAACAAAAATGGTAAGGGACTTTATTTCAAGCCAGACGGATCGCTTTCACAGGACGGCATTTGGCGAGATGATGTTTTTGTACAATCTTCAAATCCCCCTGCACCACCACCGATATATGCTTTAGAGGAAAACTCTCGAACCGAATACAAAGCGCCCCGACCAGCCCAGCCTAAACAAAATGCCACCCCGGCCAAACCAGAGCAGGTAGCAGAAAGTCCTCAAGATATCAAACGAAAAAAATGTATACGTTTAGGATTAACCCCAGGATCAGTGGACTTTGGACAATGCATGCAATAAGTAAAAGACTTTTCATCGTGCTCATGTTGGGGTTTGCACCATGGCTGTATGGTGCAAGTTTTGACTGTACAAAGGCCAAATCAGTTGGAGAAAAACTGATTTGTGAAGATTCGGAACTCTCGCAAAAAGATGAAGAGCTTAATTTTTTATATAACCAAGCAAGAGCAGTGATGGCGAGTGAGCCTGAGTTCCGACAAAACAATATAGATGCGTGGCGTTGGCGGGAGGCGAATTGTTTTGATCGAAGCTGTTTGTTTCAATGGTATTCTTCTAGAAAAACCTATTTTCAGAACGTGGTGAGACAAGCAGATAGTTCCCAAAATGCTGTAGATGTTAAAAAAGCTAGATGCATTAAATTAGGACTTAGGCCAGGGTCAAAAGACTATTTAGAGTGCCTACGGTAATACCAAACACATACAATGTATAAGTAAAACATTGTCGCAAGAACTTGAACGAAGGGAGTAGCAATTGAAAATGCTTCATTTAAAAATGCGTTATTTTATTTTTGTTGTATCGACTTTGGCAGGTTCAGCCCTTGCACAAGATGATGACCCAAGAAAAAGTCATTTAGCTTGTCAACTAGATACAGCAACTCAACAAGTGACTTGTGACTATCGCTATCCATTTCTTATGGAAGTTAAAGATGTTTCATTAAAGGTTGGTGGTCAACCGGTTCAACTAGAACAAAAGGATATTGCTTTATATCCTACTGAGGGTCAAACCTCCGCCATTTTATTTTTGGTTGACATAAGTGATCCAGCACGAAAAAACACGGTAGAAAAGAAAAATGTACCACTCATTAAAGATATGGTGGCACTACAAAAACCCCATCAACTCATAGGTTTAGCTAGTTTTGATAGTGAGTTTCGTTTGTTAACACCGCTCACGAACGATGCAGAGGCAATCCAGGCTGGTATTAAAGAGATCAAGGCTGCTGGCGTGGCAACCGAATATTACAAAAACATCCTGACGGCAATTGAGTTGCTTAGTAAAACCCAAGCTACCCGAAAAGCTTTAGTTCTGATGTCAGATGGTAAAGATGAAGACAAAGCCTATACGCGTGATGACGTTCTTAAAGCGGCTAAAGAGGCAGGTGTTTCGATTTTAGGTATTGGATACCGCGAGCGTAAATCAGACTCACCTTATTTGCAAAATGTACAAAAAATTGCCATCGAAACTGCAGGTCAATATGTTGATGGATCTGAAGGTTTATATCCAACGAGTTTGACTACGGATCCTTTTGGTTTTGTAGAACGTGGCGGCAGAATAAATTTTAGTGGATTAAGTTATAACGCGCCACAAGATGTCTTGATTGTGCTTGGAACACGTGCAGAAAAACCCATCGAGCTAAGTACGCGTGTAGATTTCCCTGACAAAAGAACCACAGCAGAAAAGTATAAAGAGTATCTAAAGACGTACTTACTCTATGTAATTTTAGGTGGCGTTGCACTATTGGCAGTGATAGCCTATTGCATTTACTTTTTGACCAAGCGTAAGAAGACGGAAGAGCCGAGTATTGAATATGCTTATTTAGAAGAGATGAGTGGTGCAAAAACGCGACATTCCCTCACCAAAACAGCTGTACGGATTGGGCGGAGTGTGGATAACGACGTTCATTTACCGAATGATTCGATTTCTTCACATCATGCAGAGATTCATCGTCGACGTGAAGGTGACTTTTATATTGTTGATTTGTCTTCGACCAATGGGGTTTTCGTCAATGAGCAAGTCGTCACTCAGACAGAGCTTAATGATGGGGACTTGATAGAATTAGGTGAAGTTAGACTATATTTTTATATTAATTAATTCAGGAGAGCACCATGTCAGACGAAGAAACTACGCGCTTTATCAATCGCAAATCACCCAAAACAAATACTCCGGTAGATGAGACCGTGGCATATTCCACCATGCAGACACCTACGGCTTCTCCAAAGGCGACCCAGGGTGGCCGAGATGATGACTTTACGAAGATCGTGCGTCCTGGCGTAGCCACCTCCACAACTGGCGCGACCGGAGTGGCGGGCGCTTCAGTAGATACCTTTAGCAGTAGTGGGGAGCCTGTTGTTGGCTGGTTGGTCATTGTTGATGGTCCCGGTAAAGGACAATCGATGCAATTAGGGTCTGGTATGAATGGTATTGGTCGAGCTAAAGAAGCGCGTGTCTCACTTGATTTTGGAGATGAAGAGATCTCGCGTTTAAACCATGCCTCTGTCGTTTATGATCCTAAAGGTAATAAGTTCTATTTACAGCATGGTGGCGGCATCAATCTGACTTATTTAGAAGAAGCACCTGTCTTACAACCCATCGAAATCAAAGGTCGTGAAACCATCTCGATTGGTAATACTAAGTTAGTATTTATGCCATTTTGCGGGCCTAATTTCTCCTGGTAAGAAAGATCATTTATGAATTCATCTGCAAATGCAACCGTATTTCGTCGTCAGTTTGATTTTGATCAAAAAGAATTTATTGGAGAACGTGAGTTACAAGAAGATTACTCTTCCATTAATTTCTTAAAACAGCAGACGGAATTGCTTTTCGTCCTGGCGGATGGCATGGGCGGTCATGCTGGCGGTGAAGTTGCTAGTAAAACAGCCGTGGATGCATTTGTAAAAACTTTTGTGGACTCTCCATCTGAATCGATACAGGCCAAATTAGGAGCTGCACTCCAACAAGCGAATCACGAAATTACCAATCTCATCAACAATAATTCTAGTTTGGATGGTATGGGTTGTACATTGGTCGGAATGCATCTAGGCGTTCATGGGATTAATTGGATTAGCGTTGGTGATTCACCCTTATTTTTAATTCGAAAAAATCAACTTATTCGATTAAATGAAGACCATTCGATGGCGCCATTAATTGAAAAATCGTTACGAGAAGGAAAGATCACCCTGGATGAAGCAAGAAATCATCCACATCAGCATGTATTAAGATCTGCAGTAACCGGTGGTGACCTTGAGTTGATTGATGCTCCGGCAAACACATTTGTACTGTATGCTGGTGATGTAGTCGTGTTAGCCAGCGATGGTATTTTGACTTTGTCAGATGATGAGATATTGAATACCATAAAAGGCGCAAGTCAGCGACAAGCAGATAGCTTGACTTCCGCATTATTATCTGCAGTGCGTGCCAAACGTAAACCAAGACAAGACAATACGACCGTTCAGGTCTTTGTGGTTCCTCAGCATTGGAAGGGAAGTTCAAAAGGTAATTTAAGTTTTTGGTTAGCCATTGGCGCAGCCATCGCGGTATTAGCAGCTGGAGCAGCATATGTATTGACACAGAACTTTGGTATAAAACCATTACAAGAAGCCACATCACCAAAAGTTGAAGAAGAAAAAATACCACAGCCAGTCAAACCGACTGAGATACCAATTCCCCCAGTCAAAGAGAATGATTCTGAAACACCAAAACAAAAAAAAGATGAAGTAGTCACCACAAATAAAGAGAAAGAAAAAAAGGAAACTAAGGAAAATAAAGAGTCAAAAAATCCTAAACAGTCGCCAATTCAAACAAACAACCCTCCAACGGGTAAGAATAAGCAAAATCCAACGGTGACGAATCCTGAAGTTGAGAAAAATCCAGGTGAGGTAAAGAAACCTGGCGAGTCCGGAAAAGATTCTAATACTCCACAGATCAATCAACTAGAAAAGACCCAAGAACAAAAGCCCCAAGAACAAAAGGATAAAACACCTAATTCTGTAAGCGGGTCCGATGTCAAGGCAAACCAAAAAGAGTCTCTCAATGGCAAGCCTGGAGCTTTGGAAACTACATCTTCACCGCCACCAAAAGATTAATATGAACGTTATTGTTATTTCTATTTTGTGTCTATTGTTAAGTGTTCACGCGAATGCTCAAGATGTCATGGCACAGGCTGATCAGAGCGTAGTTCGAGTCGTGGCAAAAGACCGTAATGGTTATGAACTCGGCAGTGGCTTTGTAGTTGCAAAAGATATTGTGGCAACCAATTACCATGTGATTGAAAATAATTTGGGGGTTGTTGTCCTGAAAAAAAATCCGAACGGATCAGATATTAACCCGATAAAAGCTTCCGTTTTATGGCGCTCTGTTGATCTAGACTTGGCTTTATTAGAAGTGCCTGGCCTTGATTTACCAGTGATTACAGTAAGACAATCGATGCCCTCCAAAGGGAGTTCTGTGACAACCATGGGCTATCCAGGTGCCGCGGATGAAGCCTTAAGAGACATATCACAAGCTTCGTTAGTTGAATCTACTTTTACACAAGGGATCATTGGCCGAATGATTGAAGCCTCTTGGTCTGCGAATGCCGATAAACAAATGATTATTCAGCACAGTGCATCGGTCAATAGCGGTAATAGTGGTGGCCCCTTATTGGATAATTGTGGGCGAGTTGTTGGTGTGAATACGGCCAAAGCTTTAGGGATTGTGCAGGGTGATAATCGCTCAGGTATGACGGTCAATCAAAGTGACGGTATTTTTTATGCATCACATATTTCTTCCTTGATTGATGCGATGAAGCAACAAGGAGTTCCTTATAAAGTAACCAGTGAAGAGTGTGCAACGCAAACCACAGCCATCAATCCTAAGTTAGAGGTCAACATTGGTTCGACGAAAAAATCGGACAATACCAAGTTAATTGGGTTAGCGGCTGCTGCAGTATTATTAGCTGGGGGTGCATTATTCTTCTCATTACGAAAAGTCTCGGTTGTACGAGAAAGTTATACACAGTTTCGGCGCCGTTCAGGTTCACCTGTAGATCATCAAACGAAACTATCTGCGACGAAAAATTTTCGCTGTGCCTTGGTTGGGCAAGATAGTAGTGGTCATCCAGTCCATTTGAATTTTTCTGAAAAAGCCCTGCGGCAAGGACTTGTTTTAGGCCGAGATCCCAATGAAAGTGATGCACAAGTTAACGATAATTCCATCTCAAGAAGACATGCAAAACTACAATACGATTTAGGAGTATTAAAAGTTCGTGATTTAGGGTCGACCAATGGGACCTGGGTTAATGGTGTTCGATTAGGTCCAGAAAGCGCCACCTTACGAGTCGGTCAAAGCTTTAATCTAGGTAAAGTTAGTTTGCGAGTAGAAGGGGAACTTTCATGAGGTATGCGGGATTTTGGATACGATTTGTGGCGTACATCATCGATACGTTTATTTTGTCGACTGTGTTGATTTTGTTAGGTACGATTTGGTCCTTAAAAAATGACGATAGCTCAATTGATCTTGCAAACACGATTGCACAATCTGGTATGGTCCTGTCGATCAGTTTTTTTCTGAACTGGTTTTATTTTGCAATTATGGAGTCGAGTGAGTCGCAAGCCACATTAGGTAAAAAAATATTAGGTCTTAAAGTGACCGATGAGTTTGGTCAAAGAGTCAGTTTTGGCCGAGCCACCGGGCGTTATTTTTCTAAATTCATTTCTAGTTTAATTTTGGGTATTGGATTTATCATGGCTGCTTTTTTAAACCGTAAGCAAGCTTTACACGATAAAATTGCAAGTACTCTGGTGGTGTACTCTTCTGGAATGGTCAGTTCTGTTCCAGTAAATTCAGGTGCGGGTTATACAGCAGGTGTGGGTGGATCTTCAACGGCTTACACAACTCGAAGAGATAGTTCGTCAAGATCCTCAAGACAAGCGATATTAACTGGATTTTATGCAAATGATGGCCGTAAGATCCGCCTCAGTTTCGACATCAATGATGCTCGCTTGAAGCAAGATGGTTTGTTGATTGGGCGTGATGCGGGTGCAGTAGCCCTTCATATCAATGACAATTCGGTGTCACGTCTGCATGCCAAAATTTTGATGCAAGGTAGTGAGTTAATGATTGAGGATTTAAATTCGACCAACGGTACGGTCATTAATGGCAGGAAATTACCTAGTGGTTCTGCAGTACCATTCCCAGATCGCGGTAAATTATTAATTGGTGATGTGGATTTGGATATTACGATGGGAGACTTTTAAGGTATGACAAATTTAAGTGCGCTTCCTATTGGAACTATCCTTGCAGACGACTATCGTATTGAGAGCATTTTAGGTCAGGGTGGTTTTGGGATTACCTATTTAGGTATAGAGACCATGTTTGGTCGCAAGGTGGCGATTAAAGAGTTCTATCCTCGTGAGTTTGCCTCCCGAGATAGTGGCAGAACTGTCAGACCCTCAGGCACACAAGAAGATATCGATCATTTTCGATGGGGCTTAGATGCCTTCGAAAAAGAGGCTAAATTACTGGCACGATTTGATGATAAGAATATTGTCGGTGTCCAACGTTTCTTTAAAGCCAATGGGACCGCCTACTTTGTCATGGATTATTGTGATGGTCAGCCTCTAGATGAGATTATTCGTCGCGATGGATCTTTAAGTTTGGAGCAACTCAATGCGCTTATTTTTCCCCTCTTAAATAGTCTTGAGCGAATCCATCAAGAAGATTTTTTGCACCGTGATATCAAACCAGGTAATATCTTTATACGATCAGACGGTAGCCCCATATTGCTTGATTTTGGCGCGGCTCGACAAGAGAATGTCAGTCACAGTCGCAGTATGACTAGCTTAGCAACCGATGGGTATGCATCCATTGAGCAATATGACGCTAAAGGAAGACAGGGTCCGAGTGCCGATATTTATGGGTTTGCGGCTACTTTATATCGTGTCGTTTCGGATGTGAAACCAGTTGCGGCCTCCGCTAGAATTCTAAATGACACCTTGGTACCTGCCGTGGAAATAGCGGCAGGAAAATATCCTGAAAACCTATTAAAGGCGATCGATGCAGGGATGGCTGTTCGACCAGAAGCTCGTCCACAAAGCATTAAAGAATGGCGTTTTATGTTTGAAAAAAGTGAGCCATTTTTTGGAGGATCACCAGTAGGTCCGAAAGTATCTACAGGGAGTGGGACAACTGAAGGGGGTCAGTCATCTGGAAGGGGACAATCTCTTGGAGGAGGCAAATTCTCTGATAAAAATAAATTGCCTTTGATCCTGGGGGCGGGCGCACTTCTTGCCATGCTGGTTTTGATTGGCGTTTGGCAATCGGGATCTGGCTCAAATTCTTCAGTTGAAACGGCTGTCAAACTACCACAGACCAACATCACCCCAATATCGCCACCGCAACTTACTTCCCCAGAGTCTACCTATCTCAAAGAGATAGAAGGAAGTTGGGCAGAGAGATATAACCAGTGTGGCGTGACCACCAAAGACTTTATTGTGAATGTCAATAAAAGCAATGAGTTTGTTATTCGTGATGATGGCAAATCCTATCGACGCAAAATCTCCTCTGTACAAAAAACCAATCCTTATACCTATGTTATCGTGTCCAGTCCATTCTCGAATGTAAGTGAGTCTTACGAAGAGCATTATCAATTGGCGAGTGGGACGCTGCGCTTGATGAAGCGGGTAGTTACCCCCTCAAATGATGCAGTCAAAGTGTTCAATGGCAAGAATTTTCAAGACAGCATGAATACACCTATTCTTGTGAAATGTAATTAAGAGTCGATGATGCAAACCGTTTGAATCTCCAGCAATAGAAATTCGTGAAGTATTGGTGAATAAAAACTATCCTGATGGGATGCTTTGTTTGGCACAAGATTATCTGGAAAATCCAGAGTGTTTTTTATCCAGAGGTAAAAAAAAGTAAGCTTGTCAAATAATCAAGTAGAAGTGATCGAACAATAATTTAGCGAGTCAGACCAAAGAGATTTTGAACGCTTTAAAAGGTGATTTGACCTGTAAGATCATGAATTAATTATTTACGAAACTCCATAATGTGGAAGTTTGATCCTGCGCCACCTTCACCAGAGACGATTTCATAGACAGAGTCTAGATCTAAGATCCACATACTCACATCTAATATTGAGTTTTTGGTTGTAATTGTGCGGAATGTGTCATTAGAAATTCTGCCAAGAATCGCTTGTGTTTTAAGAAGATCTGCTTGGACGCGTGGATAATCTTTAGGTGGAATCATGCCAGAACGCATCCAGCTATTGACTTGGGCAATATCTTGGTTCATGTAATTAATTAAGTCATTTTTCGTAATACTGCCGTAGTAATAGGCTGAACATGATCTAGGCACAACTCTTGCCTCACTTCCGACCCAAATACAATTGTTGAACATGGTAGGTGTGACATTCAGTTGCCAACGTTTGTTATTGATAGAGCTATAAGGTGTTGAGGTCCAATTACCTAACCAACGATCATTGATTGCTTGAGCAAAACAAAGTTTAGATGTAAACAAAATACAAACGATAAATACAAATTTATTCATGAACATAATGTTTTTTAAAAACTACATTTTTTTAGGATAGAGTCTTGAAAACTCGGCACTTGTTGCGGAAAACCAATATTACCATTTTTCACAAAAGTTACTTTGGTACCGCCATTGGCCCATCCCCAGGAACCATAACCAAATTGTGGAGAGTAGACATCGCAACTCACACCTAGATAAATCGTGGCGTTTAGAGAGTCTAGGCGAGCACCATCTTTTGTAAAGCCTACATTGAATTGAGTTCTTGGAATCAAATCACTCGCATAAAAACCGTTGGCATGGCGTGGGTTTGAACAGCAACTGGTAATGGTTTCATATGGTTGTGCTTGGGTGTTGAAAGTGGCAAGTGCGGTGCCTATCAACAAGTATCGAAGAAGTTTCATAGCGATTAATTTGAGGATAAAGGGTTAATGAATCAAAAGAGCAATAAAGCACTAGTGCTGTAGTTGATTGAATAAGTTTTATTATATCTCTTCAATTTACACCGATTGATGAAGATTCCATCTCACAATTTACCTACAGAGTAATCCGTAATTCCTGATTATTTTTTTGCGATAACGTCGTTAGATTATTGCTTGTTCAACTCTTTCACGGAATACCATGTTTAATCTTGCATTGCTCTATTTCATCATGATCGGGACCTATTATTTAGGGCGCAAATACTTACCTAAAATACACGTGTTCTTGAAATCTTCGAATCGAATGATGAAAGATCACCCGCTATTGATGATGGCCACTCTATTGGGTTGTTTTATTTTGATGCATCCTGAAAAAGACCTGATAACGAATAAAATGCTTCAATTAGAGCTTACCAAAGAAGGAGTTCGATATCTTCCTGAGGACTTTCAAGAATTACTTCAGGGATCCGAAACCGAGATTTTGCTGTACCGGATATTTACCTTGTTATTTACAGCCTAATATGCACTCCTACGGGAGTGCTTTTTTCTTAAAGGGCTTACTTTAATTTATTTTTAACACATGTCTCATAGAGCGGTGAGCCAATCGTGAGCCCCATACCCACACAGCGTTGTACGGCATTCGATAAATTCTCTGCCATTTGTGCATGTGATTGAGTAGGTGCTTGGGCAGGTTTTGTTGTATGAGTAGGTATTCGAGTAGCGCAAGCACTGCAGAATATAGACCAAAGAAGAACCAAGATAAGTGATGTTTTCATAGTGAGTTGTAGATGCTAGTTGAGGATAAGTAGTTGTGAAGATCTACCTTGAGTTCTGGGGTGAGTGAGGATTTTTTGGAAATTTAGTTTACCATCCAAGATAAACGATGGTTGCGTGAATTGAATCGGGCAAGACTAACTAAAGAGAAAGTTTTCATTATCAGAAAGTGATTTTTCGATATTTAATGGATTCTATTTTTATTTAGGATATTTATTCACGATAAATATACCCTAAGTGAGAGAATTTATAAAATTCGATTTAAAATAAAAAAAGGTAAATAATTTAATCAAGGAGACAAAGATGCAAGCTTGGAAATCTGAAGTACGCGACGGTATGCGCATTGATTGGGATATGCCAATTAAAATGGACGATGGTTTGGTTTTACGAGCTGATATCTTTCGTCCAATACACGCAGGTAAATTCCCTGTGATTTTGTCTTATGGACCTTATGGTAAGGGTTTAGCCTTTCAAGAGGGTTATAAAACTGCCTGGGAAATCATGGAAAAAGAGAATCCAGACGTCATGCGTGGTACTACCAATAAATACCAAAACTGGGAAGTGGTTGATCCAGAAAAATGGGTGCCTGACGAATATGTTTGCATTCGGATTGACTCTCGAGGCGCTGGTCGTTCACCAGGCTTTATGGATCACAATAATGCCCGTGAAACCAAAGATATTCATTTATGTATTGAATGGTTAGCCAAGCAAGAATGGTGTAATGGTAAGGTGGGGATGAATGGTATTTCCTACTACGGAAGTAATCAATGGCGCGCAGCCGCTAGCAAGCCAAAACATTTAGCAGCGATTTGTGTCTGGGAGGGGTGGAACGATAATTATCGTGAATCCAATCGTCATGGCGGAATTGCCTGTTCCTTCCGTAAAAATTGGTTGGAAATGCAAATTAAAACCGTACAACACGGCGTGGGAGAGCGGGGCAAGAGAAACCCCAATACTGGCGAGACTGTTTGCGGACCAGAGACTTTGCCGCACGAAGAGCTTTTGAAAAATGTTGAAGATATTTGGAAACGCGTCATTGACAATGAAATGATCAATGACTGGTATATGGAGCGTACCGCGAATCTAGATTTAGTTGATATTCCCGTATTAAGTGCCGCAAACTGGGGTGGTCAAGGTTTACACACGCGTGGGAATTTTGAAGGTTTTGTCCGATCTAAATCCAAACAAAAATGGTTAGAAGTTCATGGTGGATCCCATTGGGCTCCGTTTTACACTGACTATGGCCTAGGGTTACAGAAACGCTTCTTTGACCACTTCCTGAAAGGGAAAAAGAATGGCTGGAACAAGACGCCACCAGTTTCCATGCTGGTCAGAAGTCCAGGCGAGAAGTTTGAGCCACGTGCTGAGCAAGAGTGGCCTCTCAAGCGGACCCAATGGTTTAATCTCCATTTAGATCCAAGCGCAAAAACGTTTAGCCAAAAGCCCCTCAAAGAAAATGTACAAATTACCTATGACATGATGGGCGATGGCGTTACATTTGCATTCCCACCACAAAAACAAGCAGTGGAAATTACAGGACCGATGGCTTTGAAATTATTCATTTCATCCTCGACTGTTGATGCCGATATTTTTGCTGTTTTTCGAGTGTTTGATCCGCAAGGTAAAGAAGTTCTATTCCATGGGGCACTCGATCCAAAGACACCAGTTGCACAAGGTTGGTTAAGGGCATCTCATCGTAAACTGGATCGGAAGAAAAGTTTACCGTATCGCCCATGGCATACCCATGATGAAAAACAGCCACTCAAACCTGGTGAAGTATATGAACTCGATGTGGAAGTTTGGCCAACCTGTATTGTTGTGCCAGTTGGATATAGCATTGCCTTATCGATTCGTGGGCGCGATTATGAGCATGATGATGCCGCGGCAGTTTTATCGAATATGAAAAATCCGATGAAAGGTTGTGGACCCTTTGTGCATGATGATGAACAAGATCGACCACCTGCTATTTTTGGTGGTAAGGTGACTTTGCATATGGGCCCTAAGCATCCCGCAAAATTACTTGTACCAGTTATTCCGAAAAAGAAATAATACGTAGCAAATATATATGGAGATTAACATGAGCAATTTTGATAAGAAGCGTAATTGTATTCGTACCAGCATTGCCGTTGCCTTAGCGATTGCCTGTCCACTAAGCTTTGGACAGTCTAGTAACTATCCGAATCGGCCAATTAAGATCATCATACCTTTCCCTCCCGGAAATACCACGGATATTATGACGCGACTGATTGCGCCGAAGTTACAGGAACGTCTCGGTCAACCAATCGTCGTTGAAAACAGAGCAGGGGCATCCGGCGTGATTGGTATGGATTATGTCGCCAAGTCGAAGCCAGATGGATATACCATTGTTGCTTCACAGGGAGGCAATATGGTGGTCCTGCCGCATACCAGCAAAAATATCTCCTATAGCCCGATCAATGATTTCACCTCGATAGCGTTATCGACCTATAACTACCAAGTCATCACGGCAAATAATCAAGCGCCGTTTAAAACCTTTGCGCAAATGATTGATTGGGCAAAAGCCAATCCCGGTAAATTGACGGTTGCTTCCAACGGTGAAGGTGGTTTTCCCCATTTGGTATTTGAGCATTTAGCTAAAACTGCAGGCATCACGTTTACGCATGTCCCTTACAAAGGAACGGCCGCTATCATTACTGACCAAATTGGCGGGCAAGTAATGGCTTCCGTTGACGGCGTGAGCGGTCCCGCACCACACGTTCGTTCTGGCGCAATTCGTTTATTGGCGATTTCTAATAAGTCTAAAGTATCTGAGTGGCCGGGAGTTCCGACTGTTTCAGAAACCCTTCCTGGTTGGACGTCGAATGGTTGGTTTGCCTATTCTGGTCCTGTAGGAATGCCCAAAGACATTACTTTAAAACTCAATCAAGAAATTAATCGGGCTATGAATTCTCCGGAAGTTATGGAGCAACTCAAGCAATATGGCTTAGAAGTAGTGAATGAGTCCCCTGAGTATTTTGAAAAAACATTAAAAGAAGACTTTGCGAGATACGGCAAATTAGTTAAAGATATTGGTTATCAGCCACATTAGTATAGATTCATTTGAAATAAAAAAATGCCACGTTATGAACTGACCCCCAAAAGTTGGACGAAATGTCTAACTTCTGGGGGTTTATTTTTATGTCAAAGTATTCATTTGAATTTAAATTAAAGCCATACTGAGCTCTCCTAATGTGATGACATGACTCAGTAAGTGAGAGTTTGTTACAGAGGGAAGAATGTAGTTTGTAGATTGTATGGCGATTTCATCCCACAAAATAAAGAATCAGTTGCATCAAAAGTGCATTTTTGACGTGATTTTAATAATGACTTGTATGATGGTCTAATCAATTTAAATATCTAACCATTAAATAGCTACTTCATCAATACATGGTCAGTTAAAGTTAAGCATTAGTTTCATCACTGTAGGAATAACGCTTATTGAATATTTTCTAGATGCTTGAATTTGTGCCAAAGTAATACATCGATAAATAGTATCTGAGTTAATTTTTAAAACTGTATCGCATACCGAATGGTTAGCAATCGGGTTTGGATAAAACCGTTTTCAACTGCCATATCCCGGCCATACTGTAATGAAAATTTCCCAAAATCTGTATAGGCTATTCCACTTAATAGAAAGCGTTGGGTGTTGATCACGTTATTTTGGTAGACGTTGTTGATTTCAGTTGCCCCACCTGTGACATAGAAGTAGGATGCACCTACAGTAAAGGTTGGATTAAAGGTATAGATGGGACCAAGCTGTATGGTGGTTAGAGGTTTTTGAGTTAAAGGAACATTGGTTGCTGCTCCACAGGCTACAGCACACTGGCTGTTACCACCGTACCAAATGGTATCGACAGCTATCATGCCATCTAGATTTCCAACGATTGCTTTTTGTAATCCGATTTGCAAAGCAGTCTTATAGCGATTTTCACCCACATTAAATGTCTGCGTATTGGAATAACCTCCAGTGGGTATTGAAAGGAATCCTGCTATTCCAACATAAGTGCGATTTTCTCGATTGACATAAGGCCAAATCGCTGTGGCTAGCGAGAGATCACCAATGCCGGTGCTGGTAGGATAACTTGCGATCGATCCTTCTGGTTGAATATTTCCAAAAGGAATTTGGGCATAAGAGACTGCGGGAAGATTGGCCAGTGTATAAGTGCCAATCAATCTTGGAGTCATACTTTGGGCATTTACTACAGGACTACTAAATGGTCTGGCGGTTACTACAGAACCATTCTTATAGTATGTGGTATTTTCTGAGTCAGTGTAGGATATTTGTACAAAACGCTTATCTGGCAATGGCGCCACGATATCGTTTGGCTGCAAGTCAATTCCTTGCCCTAATAGAGGGTAGAGGATTAGCGTGCAAAGAAGGAATCTATTGAAAGCTGTCTTCATTGGTTTTGATGTGAGCATTCCATATAACAACATATTTAAGATAACTCACTTTTTATAATGACTAATTTTAGCTTTTTAATGGGGATTTTGCTTAGAAAAGCCGCAAAAGTAGTAATATTAGACCCATGAAATATGCAAATGAAGCCCTTTTTTTAGTATTCGTCTTGGTGCTTATCGGTCTTTTCGTTTCATCAATACCGTATTTTGGGAGGCGCACATCAAGTAATGTCAATAACTATTGGTTGATTGCCCTAGCCCTCAACATAGGTGCTTTTTTATTTTTTGCATCGGCCTCATCGATTGATCCGGTTCTTTTGACATTTGCCAACACTTTTTTCTTTGCAGGCTATTTTTTCCTTTTTATATTTTGTCGTGCTCTAAACGATCAGCCTGTAAAAAAAATAGCAATCATATCGCCGTTACTGTTTTTGGCTTTTGGTTTGGTATTTGAATCCATGAGGCAGTTTGGAGTTTTTCAGGACAGAGTTTTGTTTGTTGTTTCATTCTTGATATTGTGTTTAATCGGCATCTTGTATGAATTGTTCCAAGTACGCAAGCGCGAGCGTTATATTCAGATTGACTTTCTTATATTCACCTGCTGTGCAGAGATAGTCCTTGGCGTGGTTCGCATTTGGCTGCTGCTAGAAAACACGGCTTTTTCTCCATCATCGATCTATACAGAGACATTCCTTACGACATTGATTCGATGGTTTGCAGTTGCTTTTACTATCCTTTCTTATATTTCAATCAATGGCTTTTTGGCTGAGAAATTAGCCAAAGTTAATGCCGCAAACCTTCATGATAGTGAGCGGGTAACCAAGCTTTTGAGTGAGCGCGATTTGATGATTGCCTCATTGCTCAAGGCCAACAAGTCTTCATCTACCGAAGCGCTATCTGCTTCAATTGCACATGAGCTTAACCAGCCCTTAGGTGCCTCTTTGCTCAATATTCAGTTTTTGAAGATGCTTCATGAATCAGATAAGTTAGAGCCTGAATTGGTTGGGCAAATTGTTGGTCAATTAGAAAAAGATGCTAAACGATCTGGAGATGTCGTCCAATCACTTCGCTCGATTTTCATTAAAGATGGCGGCGTGCAGGAAGTCATTCAAGTTCACGAGATTGTGTATAAAGCCTTGGCAATCTACAAATCAGAGCTTATTTCAAAGAATATTCAAATACAAACAGATTTGAACGAAGGCCAATTTATTTTCTGCAATAAGGGGCATTTTTTGCAAGTTCTATTAAATCTGATCAATAACGCCATGGAGGTGTTGAATAGTTCTGATTTAGCCAACAAATTGATCTCTTTACGTGGTTATCATCATGCTGCGCAATATGTGTTAGAGATTAGCGACAATGGGTCCGGAGTCCCTGTAGAAAAACAACCGCACCTTTTTGGATTATTAAGTAGTGATAAATCAAACGGCATGGGTGTTGGATTGTGGCTGTGCGCATATATTATGAGGAATGCTGGCGGGAAAATTACATACCAAGATGCTTTAGGAGGTGGTGCCACATTTACCCTCAGTTTTCCGATGACACCCCAAAATTAATTGAAGTAAATGACAGCATCCTCTTATCGTAGGATATATATTCTCGCCAGACTTGCCATAATAGAGAAATATCATTACTTTGTTTATCTATGACCCGCGACATCAGTCTTCATGCCATTCAAAATTCCTCAAAACACATCTTCTTAATTGATGATGATGAATCGATACGCCTTACCGTAAAGGGAATGCTTGAGTTTTTAGGTTATCGTGTTTATGTGTTTGAATCAGCACTTGAATTTCTGAAAATTTCAATACAGGTTGCACCTGCGGTCATTATTACGGATATGCGAATGCCAGATATGAATGGCGTGGAGTTGCAATCTGAATTATTAAAACGTGGCAGAAAAATCCCTATTATTTTTATTAGTGGAGAGAGTACTCTTCCGCAAACCATTTCTGCCATGAAGCAAGGGGCAATTGAATTTTTAATCAAGCCCTTTGAGAGAGATCAGTTCATGTCCGCTATAGTGCGTGGCTTAGAACAAGATGCTGCTTATATGCGCTCTTTTATAGAACAGGTTGCATTAGAAGAGGGCTTAAAAGGCTTAGCCCCAAGGGAGCGTGAGGTTTTTGAGCTGCTTGCCCTAGGTTTTAATAATGCACAAATACAAGAAAAGCTACAAATTGCTCTTCCGACTACCAAACAATATAAATCTGAAGTAATGCGTAAGCTCAATTTAAGCTCCCTGGCGCAACTCATCGCCTTAAAAAATGGCCGTCATTAGAAGAAGTTTCGACTTCAATCGGCCACGTAAAAACTTGGTCTAAAAATAGTTCAATTCGCCCAATTAAGTTTGATGAGTCTCAGGTGGCTTATTCTTCATCAAGAGCCAAACTGAAATGATGACCAATACTAGGCCACATACCTGAAAAAGACCTATTTTTTCTTGTAAAAAATACCACCCCATAAAAAGAGTTGATACGGGGCCTAAAATACCAGCTTGAGAAGTTAAGGATGAGCCTATTCGCTGGATTGAAATCATAATTATTAAGATTGGACAGACCGTACAAAATAAAGCGTTGACTAAACTAAGTATGTAAACTTCTGAGGGCTGTTCAAATAATTGATCTGGTGATGTCAGTGTGATTTGAATCATACTAAAAACTGCGGAAAAACTACTGGCGTAGGTGACTAATCGAATACTTCCAACGCGCTTCACAATCTCCCCTGAAAAAATTAAATAATTAGCATATAAACAGGCGCTCAGAAAGACTAAACCAACGCCAAGCCAGCCGTTATTTCCTTTGGTATCTAAGTCTTCGATAAAAGCCAAAACGACCCCGAGGTAACCAATCACAATTGAAATCCATTGAAGTCTTGAAATGGGCTTGTGAAGAAAGAAATATGAAATCAAAATAACAATTGCAGGCGTGAGATAGAGCACGATTCTTTCTAGACCAGCCGAAATGTAATATAGACCTAAAAAATCAAGGTAGCTAGATAAAAAATAGCCACTAAATCCTAACCACATTAATTTCATGACATCACTAAGCGCTATTTTTGTATTCGGCTCATAATTTCTTGAAAAATAATAAACGATCCAAAACATCGGAAAAGCAAAAATCATTCTCAAAGCTAATAAAACCTCTGAAGATACGCCATATCGATAACTAAGTTTTACTAAAATAGCTTTACCAGAAAACAGGATAGATCCAGTAATAGCAAGGGCCATTGAAAATAAATACGATCGTCTGTCTTCGGTCACAAAATGGATGGTTTAGTTGATATATGCATTACTACTTATGATAATTTAACTTTTAAAATTTAATTTAAATCTTTAACTTATCCGATTTTAGGTCAATGTCTAATCAGCCTATAATGGGGCGAGGTAATAAAACTCTTAAAGCCTATTTATACCACGCTGGATATTTACTAAGATTCATTTATTGAAGTATGTTTCGCTAATAACTAAACCAATAAAAGACACTTCATGAAATCATCGATCACTCTTGCCGCATTTTTTATGCTTTTACTTATTGCGGCACTCATGGGGGCAAACCATGTCGCAGCTCGTTTTGCGTTTAATGACTCCGTCAATGTAGTGACTGCCGTATTTTTTAGAAGTATCGTTACAGCGGTGATCATTTGTATTCTTTTATTAAGACGCGGCATCTCAATGAAGATTTCTAAAGAGCATCGCGTTACATTTCTGACCATTGGGGCATTAATAGCCATACAAAGCTATTGTATTTATTCATCGGTTTCTCTCATACCTGTTGTTTTAGCATTACTGGCTTTTAATACACATCCTTTATGGACAGCCTTATGGTCTCGTATATTGTATCGACGCAAGGCGGAGCCCCTTGTGCTCAAATCGATGCCAATTATTCTTTTTGGGTTAGCCCTAGCGCTTGATGTATTTGGAACAGCATCTGGCCTTGGGGCTGCAGCTCAGTGGCGATCCATTGGTGAAGGGGTGTTTTATGCCCTGTTGGGCGCTGCCTCATTTGGTCTTGCATTGGTATTAACAGAACACAAAACTAGCAACATTAACTCTCTAGTTAGAACGGCATACACCTTGGCAATTGTGACTGCACTTGCTACTCTGCTTGGTTTTTTTCAAGGTGGTTTAACACTCCCCATATCGACCAATGGTTGGTTGGGGCTTGTCGGTCTTACTATTCTTTATGGCACTGGATTTACGATGATGTTTAGCTTATTGCCACGCCTAGGAGTTGTTGGCAATTCTGCAATCATGAATGTGGAACCTATTTTTGCACTTGTTTTTGCATGGATACTATTAGACCAAAAGATATCCATCACACAAATCGTTGGGGCACTTATTGTTGTTGGTGCCGTGATCGTCATTGGCTTACGAAAAAAGAGGCAATGATCCTAACTTAATATACTTTTTTGCGGAATGAAAAATACATCTTAAGTAAAAACACAAACCGTGCAATTTTTTTGAGATAAATAAATTGATTGATTATCAAATTAGCTTATCAAAGCATAGCCCTCAATTTCAACCAAAAATCTTGGATCAGCTAGAGCTGAAACTACAACAAGCGTTGAAGCTGGACAATGACCTTGCAGATAGTTTGCTCTGATTTCTACAAAAGTTTTGATCTGTTGTGGGCTGGTTAAATAAGAATTAATTTTAATTAAGTTTTTTATGGACATGCCAGATTCATCAAGGATGGCGAGTATATTTTTCCATATCACCTCACATTGCTCATTTAACGAGTCTGGGACAGTGCCGTCAGATTTAATTGCCACCTGACCAGAGATTGCTAAGAATTTAGATACTCCAGTAACAAGAACGCCGTGAGAATATGTTCCATTGGGAGCTGAAATTGTTTTAGGGTTTAATAATTGAAGCATATTTTCCGAGCCTTTAATTTGATTATTTTTTTAATGAAATGCCCTGATTTCGTAGGCATGTAATATGTCAACTAAATGAACTGATATCAGTTAAGTACTTTTTGAATATGTTTCATGTGGTTACTGCTTTCTATATTTAGTAATCGAAAAAGCGGGTCCAATACCACCTTCTACATGGGAAGTTTCGTAGACAAAATCCTTATCTAAAAAATAGGCAGAGCCGCCATCAGGACTCGCCATTTCACCATAGTCAACAAACACCACTCTAAAGGTGTCATCTGAAATATCATCGAGGATTTTTTTATAAGACTCTGAAGCGGCTTTCATTTTTTGGAAGTCAGCTGCTGTAATTAATTTTTCCTTTAACCATCCAGAAAGATTCTTCAAATCGTTATTCAGATCGGCCACCATTTCTTTTTTGCTGATCTTACCGTTGTAATACGCCAAGCATTTTTTTTGTGCGGCAGTAACTTTGTTCACCCATTGACAATCACCAAACTTCGTTGGACTAACCGTTAATTTACCGGCAGCTCCTGATTGCCAAACACCAACCCATCGTTCATTAATAGCTTGCGCATATGTAAGATTCGATAGCAATAAAAACAACGCTAATAGATATTTCATGATGTTCTTTTTCCATTTTTATATACGAAATAATTATAGATAAAAAAGTATTCGATAAATACTTGTTTCTTAATTAATGTAAAACGAGTGTTCCAATAATAGATAAAAAAGCAAGGCACAATGCGCTTAACCCAAACGACATAACTCTCCTGTCATCATGAGGATAAACGCTAATGTTGTAAATGGCTATTACGATTGGTGCGAAAGCCAATGAAACCATTACGAATTTAGTATTTCTTGACCATTCGTAATCAAGTAGTTGCGCCAACATTAAAGTGGAGCTTATTATATTTGCAACTAATAAAGTTAAAACACTAGACTTCATTTAAGACTCTAATATCGAGGAAAATAAAAAGGAGGGGTAATGTCAAAACTCCCCCCACAACAAGAGATATAAAAACTAAAGGTATGGAAATAATTGAATAGAATAATATCGTTACTAACTTCTTACTGTTTTGATTTGTGAAGACATACGCCAATCCACCTAATAAAATGGATAGCAAGGTACAAACAGCAGAATTGAAGGGGTAAGCAAGCAAATTTTGGCTATATAACAATAAAACGGGAATAGTTAGAACTATCAAGCCTAAGCAAACGATTACGTTCCTGCCAGCTTTAGGAAATCTGTCAGAGGATATTACATCATGTATGTCTTCAAACTTATACTCGTACTGAGCCATTATTGAGTCCATAAAACAATATACAAAATATGCGGCTATTGAAACAAAGAAGAATGAAAGACCAAACAGCGGAATGAATACGCCCGATAAAATAGTGTTCAAGTGAACAAAACCGGCTTCTAGAAACAGAAGCTGATTAATTTTATAGATATTAAGGGTATTCAAGGCACTTATAATATGAATTGAGTTTATTCGTTAATTATCGTGCGGACACCATTTGCCTCACGTGATTTGTTCGACATCATTCGAATCTGCTCACGCTTTGCCATGGCATTAGGAAGATTTTCTAAGACAAAATTTCCAGATGCATCTGTACTAACAACAGCAATATTTCCATAGCCAACAAATCTTTGAAACAGTGTTGCTTTTACGGCTGTATCTTTTACACGAAACAATTCAATTTCATCGCGTGATTTCGAAAGTATCCCTGATTCTTTGATCAGTCTTTCGCTAGTAAGCGTGTAACGTTCATTAATTCTCACTAAATAGGTAATCAGTAAATATATTCCCAGGGTACAAATTGTTAATGCCCAATGAACAGGGTTAACGTAAAAATCTTTTAGACCAGCCTTTTCTTCCCATATAGTTTGTTCGTTAGATTCCATTTTTGACCTCGATAAAAAGTTATAAAAACTATAATATATCAGACATTTACATCAGAATTGCATTTACATAGTTAAGACAATAGATAAATCGCCATGGTCAATAATCAGTGCCATTGAACCTCGCTAATCTCAAGACAGCTACGTCAATGCGTGGGCTTATAACAAGATGCTGCTTATATGCGATCTTTTATAGAGCAGGTTACTTTAGAAGAGGCGTTAAAAAGTTTGGTAACTAGGGAGTGCGTGTTTTTCGAGCTACTTTCTCTAGGTATTAGCAATTCGCAAATACAAGAAAGCGCCAAATCATCTTTCCTACTATAAACCAAAATAAGTCTGAGGTAATGCTTATCCTCTATGTAAGCCACTTAACGCAACTAATTCCCTTAAAAATGGGCGCCAATAAATCAAGTTTTTGAGGTGGGTTAATGAGTATCATCTTTTCGTGGGATATTCATGTAACCCTTTGTAGGGTTAAATAGAGGAGTATCTTTAATGAATATACCGTTAAACCAAGCCAAATGCTCAGGAATTACTTTTACCCCAGTTCGTCGTTCAATACCGAGTTAGATACTCTTAGGAGGTTTATTTTGAAAAGAATTATAGGACAGCGCATAAAAGTAGCTAGAGAAAATGTCGGTTTAAGTCAGGAAGAGTTAGCTATAAGAGCTACGTTATCAAAGAAACAATTAGACCAAATTGAAAATGGTGGAGATGAGAGTTTTTACTCACCTGAGATTAAACTTATTGCAGCGCGTAAGGTTGCAAGAATACTCGAGCTTCCAGAAGATGAATATCTTGGAAAATGTGAGCTCTAAAATCTTTCAACATAAGTATTTTTAAGTAAAGCAGAAATGCCGCAGACTGAGTGTTTAATGCATTCAATAATTGGTAATTAGTAAAGGTAGTATTCAAAAACTTAAATAAAAATGTGTTGTTTGTTCCCGGGCTTGAATAGTACTGAATTTAACCTATAGGACGTAAATTTCTACTGTAACCGGGTCCTTCCCATACGCACTCTCATAACAGAGAAAAAATAACCCCTTACGTTTTTTATTCTATAAGGGGTTATTTGCTAATGCTAGGTGATCATCATACGAATACTGGTGGAACCGGCGGGAATCGAACCCGCGTCCGCAAATCCTCTACATAAAGTTCTACATACTTAGTCATATCATTTGATTTAACCCATGAAGCACGGACTGACACGTTATTCATGAGCGATTCACTAAGTTTTCGAACTATTTATCGTGACGCAAAATAGTCTTATCTCTTGTATATGACCCTGATGTAACTTGCGTTACCTGACCCAAGAGAGAATCAGTTCAGGGGCAACCGCATTTAAGCGGCTAGTGCGAAACGTTCGTCGTTTGCAGTTATTACATTCCCATTGATTTACGAGATAACGGGTCCTCGGTATGCCCTTCATGCTTCGCAATCCACGTCGAAACCAAGTCGGTCCCATGAAAGCTTTGCAATTGTTGGTCTTGTATTTTAACGTTTATTGGATGAAAAGGATACTAGTAAGGTCTTTTGGCTGATAAACAATAAAATCAGCCTGCCAAGACTGGGGTGGTTGATGGTCCCCACAGTAACCATAAGCCGCTGCAATAGTTTTCATGCCCGCTGCCTTACCTGCCTGTATATCTCTTAAATCATCACCGATATAGACAGCACTAGAGGCTTCTACTTGTTTTTGCGAAACCGCCAACAGAATCGGGGCAGGATGCGGCTTGGCGAACGGTGTTGTATCGCCACTCACAATAGCATTGGTTCTTTGATCAAGACCTAAGCTTTTAACTAGAGGCAGTGTAAATCGCTCATGCTTATTGGTCACAATTCCCCAAGGAACCTGATGCTCATCCAATAAATTCAAGAGTTCTTCCATACTTGGGAAAAGTTCTGTATGCACATGAATGGCTTGCTCATAATTACTTAGAAATTCTTCTTTGAGGGCCTCAAAGCGAGGATCGTCATGCGCCACACCAAAAGCAGTAGCAATCATACCTCTTGCTCCAGAAGAAGCTAAAGGTCGCATCGTTTCCATGGGAAGAGGGGGCATTTGACGGTCGATCAGCATCTTGTTCGCTGCAGCCGCTAAATCAGGGGCAGTGTCGGCAAGTGTGCCGTCTAAATCAAAAAAAACACTTGTAAATTGTGGTCGCATCATTAGAGGGGTTTTTTAACAGCGAACATATAATTGACATCCACATTTGGTCCAAGAGAGTAGCGATCAAACAGCGGGTTAAAGTGCAGGCCAATCATATCAACTACCTCTAAGCCAGACTCTCTTATATAAGCAGATAACTCAGAGGGTTTAATGAACTTAGCGTATTCATGCGTTCCACGTGGCAGCATTTTAAGGATATATTCAGCTCCTAAAATAGCCATCACATAAGACTTTGGATTGCGGTTTAGAGTGCTAAAGAACAAGCTTGCACCTGGTTTTGCTAATTTCGCACAGGATTGGACGATGGACTTAGGGTCAGGCACATGCTCGAGCATCTCCATACAGGTAATCACATCATATTGTGCCGGTTCATTTAAAGCTAAATTTTCAGCGCTAATCAATTCATACTCTAATGACATGCTCGTTTCTAAAGCATGTAATTTTGCAACTTGAAGAGCTTTTTTCGAAAGGTCGATACCTTTCGCTTTTGCACCAGAAGCAGCTAAAGATTCTGTCAAAATTCCCCCGCCGCAACCAATATCAAGCACCTTTTGGTTTTGAAGAGCGCAATGTTCTTTGATCCAATTGAGTCGAAGAGGATTGATTGCATGTAAAGGTTTGAATTCACTCGTTTTGTCCCACCAGCGACTCGCTAGCTCACTAAATTTATCAATTTCGGATTGGTCAATATTTTCTGTAGTCATAATGGTGAAAGAATTGGATTGGACTGCACTTACTGATTATCCAATAAAAAAAGCCCGGTTGCCCGGGCTTCTTCATAAGCTAGGAAGCTTATTGCTTTTTCGTACCAACAACTTCGATAACTGAACGGCGGTTTAATGCGCGGCCAACTGAAGTTTTGTTGTCACCAACTGGCTCAGCAAATGCTTTACCTTCAGTGTAAACACGGCTTGCCTCAACGCCATTTTTTGTCAAATAGGCTTTAACTGCTTCAGCGCGACGTAAGGATAATTTTTTGTTGTAGTCCAATGAACCTATGCTGTCAGTGAAACCAACAACAATAATAACTTCAACAGTTACATCTTTCAGTTTTTGAACTAAACCGTTTAACTTTTGGACACCTTCTGGCTTTAAAGTTGACTTATCAAAGTCAAACAGTGCATCGGCTAACAAAGTTACCTTAGAGCTTGTAGCAGCGGGCGCTACAGGAGCAGCAGCACGCGGTGCTGCAGGAGCAGCGGCAGGAGCAGCAGCTGGCTTGATAGCACCATCACATTCTGCAGCAGCAGTTGCAGGAGTCCAGCTATTGTCTCTCCAGCATAAAGATGAATCAGCGCCAGAACGTACGGAAGTAGTTCCTGCACCAGAACTCCAGTTATCAACTGTTTTTTGTTGTGCTTGCGCGAAGCCAAAAGAAGCTAATAATGCAATAGCTACTAATAGTGAACGATTAGATTTAGTCATTTTTTTTCCTCATTAAATCAGTGAATTAAGCTTGACTCTAGATAGAGTATTAATACTGAAACTAATTATAACAATTTATTTATGCTGTACAAGTGAAGATGTAAATAGTGTTGTTATTGGGGTAAAAGTGAAATTCCAAAGTTTTGCTTCTCACATGATAAAATATTTAGATGGAACAAGCCGCTAAAGAAACAATACCCGTATCACTAGAAGATGAAATGCGGCGGTCCTATTTGGACTACGCAATGAGCGTCATTGTAGGACGCGCCCTCCCAGATGCTAGAGATGGATTAAAACCCGTACATCGCAGGGTGCTTTTCGCCATGCATGAGCTTAATAATGACTGGAATAGGGCTTATAAGAAGTCTGCACGTATTGTGGGTGATGTCATCGGTAAGTATCACCCTCATGGCGATACAGCCGTTTATGACACGATTGTTCGGATGGCCCAGGATTTCTCATTGCGTTATATGTTAGTTGATGGTCAAGGAAACTTTGGCTCAGTTGACGGAGACAATGCCGCAGCGATGCGTTATACAGAAATTCGTTTGGCAAAGATCGCACACGAATTACTGGCAGATATTGAGAAGGAAACTGTCGATTTTGGGCCTAACTACGATGGTAGTGAGCATGAGCCTTTAATTCTCCCAGCAAAAATCCCTAATTTACTGATTAATGGCTCTTCTGGGATTGCGGTGGGTATGGCAACGAACATACCGCCTCATAATATCGACGAAGTCATTAGTGCGTGTATCTTTTTATTAGAAAATCCTGAATGTGACATCGAAGAGCTAATTAATTTAGTTCCTGCGCCAGATTTTCCGACTGGAGGTACGATTTACGGCATTCAAGGAGTTCGTGAGGGTTATAGAACCGGTCGTGGCAGAGTCATTATGCGTGCCAAAACGCATTTTGAGGACATGGAAAAAGGTCAACGTCAATCGATTATTGTTGATGAGTTGCCATACCAAGTTAACAAAAAGAACCTTCTTGAGCGTGTAGCCGAGCTAGTGATTGAAAAAAAAGTCGAGGGTATCTCCGATATTCGAGACGAATCAGATAAATCCGGTATGCGAGTTGTTATCGAACTCAAACGTGGTGAAGTCCCTGAAGTTGTTCTAAATAACCTATATAAAAACACCCAATTGCAAGATAATTTTGGGATGAATATGGTGGCTTTGGTAGATAACCAGCCCCGTTTGTTAAATTTAAAGCAATTATTAGAGTGTTTCTTGCGCCATCGTCGTGAAGTAGTTACAAGAAGAACGCTATTTGAATTAAGAAAAGCCCGAGATCGTGGGCATGTCTTGGAAGGTTTGGCGGTTGCTTTAGCCAATATTGATGAATTTATCGCCCTAATTAAAGCTGCTCCAACGCCTCCAGAAGCGAAAAAAGAGTTGCTTTTAAGAACTTGGGACTCCAGTGTGGTTCGGGAAATGTTAACCCGTGCCGCGATGGAAACGCAGGGTGGAACAGCAGCCTATCGTCCGGATCGCTTACCTGCTAACTTGGGCTTACAGCCTGATGGTTTGTATCATTTATCCGAAGATCAGGCTCAGGAAATCCTGCAAATGCGTTTGCAGCGCTTAACAGGTCTTGAGCAAGATAAGATTGTGGATGAATATAAAGAAGTTATGGCAGAGATTTCAGACTTACTTGATCTGTTAGCTAGGCCTGACCGTGTTACTGAAGTGATTCGTTCAGAGCTCTTGGAGTCGAAAAAAGAATTCGGACAAGAAGGTTCTGACAATGGGCGTCGTTCCATTATTGAAATGAATGCGACGGAACTATTTACTGAAGATCTCATTACTCCGCAAGATCTTGTTGTGACCTTATCGAATACAGGTTACATGAAGAGTCAGCCATTAACAGAGTACAAGGCACAAAAACGTGGTGGTCGAGGAAAATCTGCGACGACGACCAAGGATGAAGATTGGATTTCAACGCTTTTTGTAGCGAACACCCATGACACCATCCTTTGTTTCTCTGATAGAGGGCGTTTATATTGGTTAAAAGTATGGGAAGTACCTGCGGGAAGCAGGACCTCAAGAGGTAAACCGATTATCAATATGTTCCCTCTTCAGCCCAACGAAAAAATTACAACGATTTTGCCGATTAAAGGTTATTTAGATAATCAATATGTATTTATGGCAACACGTTTTGGTGTGGTTAAAAAATCCCGTTTAAGTGATTTCTCCAACCCGCGTAAATCTGGAATTATTGCAGTTGATTTAGATGAGGGCGATATCTTGGTTGGTGCTGCCATTACGCATGGTAATGAAGATGTGATGTTATTTTCTGATGCAGGTAAAGCCGTTCGCTTTGACGAAAATGATGTTAGACCGATGGGAAGGACTGCTCGGGGTGTTCGGGGCATGAACTTGGCGCAAGGTCAGGAAGTTATTGCCATGTTGGTTGCGCCAAATGAAGCTGAAGCTGAGAACTTGGCCAAATCTGGTACTTTACCGAGCGTATTAACTGCGACTGAAAATGGTTATGGTAAGCGCACCTCTCTATCTGAATATACGCGCCATGGTCGTGGTACGAAAGGTATGATTGCCATTCAAACTACGGAACGAAATGGCAAATTAGTTGCCGCTTCATTGGTGACTGAAATTGATCAGATCATGTTGATTACGACAGGCGGCATATTAGTCAGAACAAGAGTTTCTGAAATTCGAGAGATGGGGCGCTCGACACAAGGTGTCACCCTCATTAATGTGGATTCAGGTACAGTGTTATCTGGATTACAACGAATTGCGGAAAGTGAAGATGACGACATTGACGACGAAGATTCTTCTGGTGATGATGCGCCGACAGTTAGTGAATAATTTGATGATTCGCTAACACTTGCTGGGTAATATTTATGCCATTTGAACATCGTATTTACAATTTCGCACCAGGTCCTGCAACTCTTCCTGAGGAAGTACTAGAAACTGCAGGTAAAGATATGTTGTTATGGCAAGGCTTGGGCGCTGGAGTGATGGAGATTAGCCATCGCAGCCCAGCTTTCATGAATTGCTATCAAGACGCTTTGCAAAATATCACTGATTTAATGAAGATCCCTGCCAATTACAAAGTATTGTTTTTGCAAGGCGGAGCAATTGGTCAAAATGCTGCAATTCCCATGAATCTGATGAATCTGGCGATAAAAGGACCTCAGGCGGATTTTGTTGTTTCCGGCGTTTGGACCCAAAAATCAGTTACAGAAGCTAGCAAATACGGCACTGCCAGAATTGCAGCGACCAGCAAAGACCAAAGTTTTTATTGCGTCCCACCAAGGTCTACTTGGGATTTATCCAAAGACTCCGCCTACGTTCATATTTGCGAAAACGAAACAGTTGGTGGCGTTGAATTTGCTCAAACACCTGATGTTGGCAACATTCCTTTAGTGGCGGATATTTCTAGCAACATACTTTCACGAGAGATTGATGTGAGTCGTTATGGCGTTTTGTTTGCTGGAGCGCAAAAAAATATTGGACCTGCGGGCGTCACGATTGTGATCGTGCGAGAAGACTTGATTGGTCATGCTATGCCAATTACCCCAACAATTTGGGATTGGCAAATTCAATCCAAGAATGATTCCATGATTAATACACCAACCACATTTGCGATTTATATGGCAGGTGAAGTATTTAAATGGTTAAAAAAATCGGGTGGTGTAGCACAGATGGAGGTACTGAATCAACAAAAATCGCAGCTTTTATATGAAGTCTTAGATCAAAGCTCTTTGTACGAGGGACGTGTCCATAAAGACTCACGATCAAGGATGAATGTTACCTTTTATTTGCGTGATGAATCCTTATTTGATACCTTCTTAAAGCAGGCCAGTGAAGCCGGCATGACTGGTTTAAAAGGACACAAGAATGTTGGTGGCATGCGCGCAAGTATCTACAATGCTATGCCATTAGAGGGTGTGCAGTGTTTAGCGCAATTTATGCGTGAATTCGAGAGGAGGGCGTAATGTCTGATGAAGCAAAACGTCTAGAACCATTACGTCAGAAAATTGACGAAGTGGATGGCGCCCTTTTGGATTTACTCGCTCAGCGGGCGCAACTTGCCTTAGATGTTGGGCATGTCAAACAAGAATTTGGATCAGTTGTTTATCGACCTGAGCGTGAGCAACAGGTCTTAGATAAAGTCGCCACTAATAACCCAGGCCCTCTCAAAAGTGAAGGGGTACAAGCCATTTGGCGAGAGATTATGTCAGCCTGTCGCGCCATCGAAGGCGACATGAAAATTGCTTATTTGGGACCTACTGGAACGTTTTCTGAAGCGGCTACATTACAATTTTTCGGGCACTCTGTAGAGTTGCAACCATTGGCAACTTTAGATCAAGTATTTCGATCCGTAGAGACAGGTCAGAGTCATTATGGTGTAGTTCCCATTGAAAATTCCTCAGAGGGTGCTATCTCAAGAACTTTAGATTTATTACTAGAATCCTCGCTCTTGGTGACCGGGGAGATCTCGATTCCGATTATGCATACCCTGATGAGTCAGTCAGGCCATCTAGAAGGTGTGACACATGTTCTCGCGCATTCTCAAGCTTTGGCACAATGCCAGCACTGGTTAACGCAATATGCACCTAGCTTGCATCGGGAAGCAATTAGTAGTAACGCTCAAGCCGCCTTAGAGGCATCGAACAATTCTCAATTTGCAGCAATTGCCGGCGCTACTGCAGCAAATACCTATGGTTTAAAAATCATTCAAGAAGGCATTCAGGATGATGCGCACAATCGTACTCGATTTGTGGTGATTGGGCATCATATGGCGAGTAAAACGAATAGCGATCAAACATCCCTGATTCTTTCAATAAAAAACGAGGCAGGTGCTGTTTATAAATTACTTGAGCCATTTGCAAAGCATGGTGTATCTATGACGCGTTTTGAATCTAGACCTGCCAGAAAAGGCACTTGGGAATATCATTTTTATATTGATATAGAAGGCCATCAAGAAGATGCAAATGTGTCTGCAGCTCTGCAGACATTGAAAAGTATTACCGCTTTTTATAAATGTTTAGGATCCTATCCAAGAAGTCGTCAGCCATGAATACAAAAAAAACAAGTCAATTTGGACTAGAACAAGTTAAGCATATTGCGCCCTATGTTGGCGGAAAACCGATTAGTGAAGTGGCCCGTCAATTTGGTTTAGTAGAAGACCAGATTGTGAAGTTAGCCTCAAATGAAAACCCCTTAGGCATCCCAGAATCAGCGAAATTGGCGATGATGGCTGTTATGCATGATTTAGGACGTTATCCAGATTCCAATGGTTTTGAGCTTAAACAAGTCTTAGCAAATAAGAACCAAGTGCCAGACAATTGGATTACGCTTGGCAATGGTAGTAATGATATTTTGGAGCTTGCTACTCGGTCTGTTGCGCACATAGGTCATGAAATTATATTTTCTAAGCATGCCTTTGCAGTGTATCCACTTGCAACTCAAGCTGTTGGCGCAAAAGCAATTGTGATTGATCCAACGCCAGAAGATTTAGGTCACGACTTAGCTGCCATGCTCGCAGCTATTACAGAAAATACCAAACTGATTTTTGTAGCAAACCCGAATAATCCGACGGGTAGTTTTATTCCCGGTCAAAAGATTGAACAATTTCTGAGTCAAGTACCGAGTCATATTGTGGTTGTTTTGGATGAAGCTTATAACGAATATCTTAAGCCAGAACAACAATATGATGCCATTGCAATGGCACGTAAATACTCTAACTTAATTGTGTCTCGAAGTTTTTCTAAAGCGTATGGGTTAGCTGGGTTACGTTTAGGGTATGCAGTATCTCAAGAAGAGTTAACCGATTTAATGAATCGTATTCGTCAGCCGTTTAATGTGAACTCTTTAGCACAAGCAGCAGCGATTGCTGCCCTTGGGGATGCTGATTTTTTACAGCGAGGCGCCAAGTTAAATCAAGAAGGTTATCAGCAATTAACGCAAGCATTTGATCAAATGCAGCTACATTATTTGCCATCGGCGGGTAATTTTATTCTTGTAAAAGTTGGCGATGATGATCAAGCAGGCTCTCGAGTGAATCTCGAGTTACTCAAACAAGGCGTGATTGTTCGCCCTGTAGATAACTATGGATTGCCAAAATTTTTACGCGTCTCCATCGGATTGCCTCAAGAGAACGCGGCATTCTTAGTAGCTCTTAAAAAAGCCCTTCATCCATAAATCACCGATAAACTCGCTCGTGAATCCTCCCTCAATCGCTTCTATCTTTCCGAAAGTCGGCATTATTGGAGTAGGGCTTATTGGTGGTTCACTGGGACTTGCCCTAAAAAAAGCAGGATTAACGAATAAGGTTCTTGGCGTTGGTAGAACAAAGTCAAATCTTGAAGTTGCCAAACAACTTGGCCAGATTGATGCGATCGTTGATCTGCCAACACTTGCAAAAGAAAGTGATTTAATTATTATTTGTGTACCCGTTGCACAAACCAAAGAAGTCTTCACTGCGATTCATCCCCATTTAAATACAGATAAACTCGTCATTGATGTTGGTAGTACAAAAATGGATGTTGTTGCTTGTGCTAAAGAAGTTTTGGGTGAGCAGGTTGCTCAGTTTATTCCGTGCCATCCGATTGCCGGAGGCGCACAACATGGCGCGGCTGCAGCGAAAGTTGATTTATTTGTCAATAAACAAATCATGATGTGTCCATTACTTGAGAATCAACCTGCGAGTGTGCAGCGTATCCAAGATAGTTGGCAGGCCCTGGGTGCTCAGGTATATACAATGTCAGCTCTGGAACATGATCATATTTTTGCGGCTGTTTCGCATTTACCCCATATTCTTTCTTATGCACTGATGTTGCAGATTGCCAATGCTGAAGATGCAAATAAGAAATTTGTACATGCCGGTGCCGGATTTCGGGACTTTACACGAATTGCGGGATCGAGTCCTGAGATGTGGAAAGATATTTCATTAGCCAACAAAGATGCAATTCTCAAAGAGTTAGACGCCTATCTCCTGATTCTCAATAGAATGAAAACGGCCATACAGCATAACGATGCAGCAGCATTACAAAAAATGTTTCAAATTGCAAGTGACTCACGCAATGAATGGCAGGGCTAATATGTCTTCCAAAGCTTTACTGATGTCTCCTACAGCATCGGCTAAAGGTGAGATTCAATTACCTGGATCAAAGAGTATTTCCAATCGTGTTTTATTGCTAAGTGCTTTAGCAAAAGGGATCACTACATTGCAAGGTTTACTCGATGCTGATGACACGCGTGTCATGCGGGATGCGTTAGTGAAGTTGGGTGTGCCGATGACGACTTACTCAAAAAATAATGAAGAGTTCATAGAAATCTCAGGACAAGATGGCAGGTTTTCTGAGTTCAGCGCTGATTTATTTATGGGTAATGCAGGGACAGCCATTCGGCCTTTAACTGCCGCATTGGCCATTTTAGGTGGGGAGTATCATTTGCACGGTGTCCCGCGGATGCATGAGAGACCCATTGCTGATCTAGTTGAGGGTTTGCTGAGCATTGGTGCCAAGATCGATTATCTAGGTACACCAGGTTATCCACCGATACAAATTCATGCAGCACAAATACACAGTGACCAAGTAGTTCAAGTTCGAGGCGATGTCTCAAGTCAGTACCTTACCGCATTACTTATGGCCCTACCATTATTACGATCACCTAAGCCTATTAGAATAGAAGTGATTGGTGAGTTGATTTCCAAACCCTATATTGAAATTACTACCAACTTGATGAGTAAATTTGGGGTGCAGGTTCATAACGATGCGTGGCAAGTATTTACCATACCTGCGCATATACACCTTGAGCAAGGATTATATATTGCCCCAGGAGCATTTCAGGTAGAAGGCGACGCCTCCTCCGCATCTTATTTTTTGGCACTAGGGGCTTTAGGTCAAGGACCCGTGACTGTGCGTGGCGCAGGACGGGACAGCATCCAAGGTGACGTAGCATTTGCGCATGCTTTATCTATGATGGGTGCGAATGTTACCCAAGGGTCTGATTGGATTGAAGTTCGAGGAATCGGTACAGAGAATGGGTGTTTGCATGGCATTGATTTAGACTGTACTGCCATCCCCGATGCGGCGATGACCTTAGCCGTTTTAGGTATGTTTGCGACAGGCACTACCCGCTTAACCGGGATTGCTAGTTGGCGAGTCAAAGAGACAGATCGCATCGCAGCGATGGTCTGTGAGTTAAGTAAGTTTGGCGCGCGAGTTGAATCAGGCCGGGATTTTATTGAGGTTCAAGCGCCACAAATATGGTCAACGCCAGTGGGGGGTGTTGATACCTATGATGATCATCGTATGGCTATGTGTTTTTCTTTAGCTTCATTTGGCCCCAATGCTTTCTTCATCAATGATCCTGATTGCGTTTCCAAGACTTTCCCAAAGTATTTTGAAGTTTGGGGTCAATTAGTGCAAACTGGGCATTCAGTCACATGATTCCTATTATTGCGATTGATGGTCCTACAGCCTCTGGTAAAGGAACTGTAGCGCAACGAGTCGCGCAGCAGTTAGGGTTTCATTATTTAGATAGTGGTGCTTTATACCGACTCGTGGGACTTGCTAGCCAACAATCTGGTATTGAGTTTTCAGAACCACTACTCCTAAAAGAACTTTGTCTGCACATGGCAATTGAGTTTCGTCATGGGCGCGTCTTTTTAGGCAAAGAGGACGTTACGGAGACAATTCGTACCGAGGAGATGGGTAAAAGGGCCTCAAGTGCAGGAGCTGTTCCCGAGGTGAGAGAAGCCTTGATTCAAGTCCAAAAAAACTTTTTAAAGCTCCCAGGACTCGTTGCAGATGGGCGAGATATGGGTTCTGTGATCTTTCCCCAAGCCCAATTAAAGGTGTTTTTGACCGCAGATGCCCAAGTTCGTGCACAAAGAAGATATAAACAATTGATTGCCAAAGGAATTTCTGCTAATATAGTCGTTCTCACCAAAGATTTGGTAGAGCGCGATCTTCGAGATACTCAACGAGAAACCGCTCCACTGGTACAAAGTGAGGATGCTTTTTTATTAGACACAAGTGATCAAACCATTGAAGAGGCTGTTAATTGCATCATTGGTTGGTATCAACAAATCAAATAAATAAGTTCGTTGTTGTTTTGGCCCCATCTTGAATCCTAACGCGCCGATCAGGTTCTTAAATGCGTTACAAGACGGGATAATTAACCTAACCCGTTGGCTTAGCCAACAGATAAAGTAAACATGTCTGAATCCTTTGCCGCTCTATTTGAAGAATCATTAGCCCGTTCCAATATGAAATCTGGGCAGGTCATTTCCGCAGAAGTCATGCGTATTGATCATAATTTTGTTGTTGTGAATGCAGGACTTAAGTCCGAAGCGTTTATTCCCGTTGAAGAATTCCATAATGATCAGGGTGAAATTGATGTTCAACCTGGTGATTTCGTATCAGTTGCAATTGATGCGTTAGAGAATGGTTATGGCGATACGATTTTATCTCGCGATAAAGCGAAACGCTTAGCATCCTGGATGAATCTTGAGAAAGCCCTCGAACAGGGTGAAATCGTTACTGGTGCTGTTACTGGTAAGGTTAAAGGTGGTTTGACCGTGATGGTTAACGGCATCCGTGCATTCTTACCGGGTTCATTGCTCGATACACGTCCAATTAAAGACACGTCACCATTTGAAGGTAAGACGATGGACTTTAAAGTTATTAAACTCGATCGTAAGAGAAACAACGTTGTTCTATCTCGTCGTGCGGTTGTTGAAGCAAGTCAAGGTGAAGAGCGTCAAAAACTCATGGAGAACCTTAAAGAAGGTACAGTTGTTCAAGGTACGATTAAAAATATCACTGATTACGGCGCATTCGTTGATTTAGGTGGTATTGATGGTTTGCTACACATTACCGATTTAGCATGGCGTCGTGTGCGTCACCCAAGCGAAGTATTGACAGTAGGTCAAGAAGTAACCGCGAAAATTTTGCGTTACGACCAAGATAAGAATCGTGTATCCCTAGGTATTAAGCAATTAGGTGATGATCCATGGGTTGGTATTGCCAGAAGATATCCGCCTAGTACACGTTTATTCGGTAAAGTGACTAACCTGACTGACTACGGTGCATTCGTTGAGATCGAGTCTGGTATTGAAGGTTTAGTTCACGTTTCTGAAATGGACTGGACGAACAAAAATATTGCTCCAGGAAAAGCTGTGCAATTAGGCTTAGATGTTGAAGTCATGGTCTTGGATATCGATGAAGACAAACGTCGTATCAGCCTTGGCATGAAGCAATGTAAAACAAATCCATGGGATGAGTTTGCACGAAATCATAACAAAGGCGACAAAATCTCTGGCGCAATTAAATCGATTACTGACTTTGGAGTATTTATTGGTTTAGACGGTGGTATTGATGGTTTAGTTCATTTATCTGATATTTCATGGAATGAAGCTGGTGAAGAGGCTGTGAAGAAATTCAAAAAAGGTGACGAGATTGATACTGTCGTCCTCGCTATTGATGTTGAAAAGGAAAGAATTTCTTTAGGTATTAAACAGCTTTCTGGTGATCCGTTTAATAACTACACTGCTGAATTTGATAAAGGTGCTTTAGTTTCTGGTACCGTAAAAACAGTTGATGCTAAAGGTGCTGTCATTGAGTTGGCAACTGAAGTTGAAGCATATTTACGTGCATCTGAAATCTCTACGGATCGTGTAGAAGATGCGCGCTTAGCACTCAAAGAAGGTGATACTGTATCGGCAATGATCATCAACGTTGATCGTAAATCAAGAAGTATTAATCTTTCGATTAAAGCGAAAGACAATGCTGATCAACAAGAAGTGATGTCAAAGATGCAAAATGAAGCAAGTACTGGAACAACAAACCTTGGCGCTTTATTGAAAGCCAAGTTGGATAACCAGGGTTAATTGGTAATATACCGCTACGCTTGCGTAGCGGTTTTTTATTTAAGGATGTTGAATGATGATGACGCAAGAAACTGTAAAAGCTCCAGACACAGTCATAGATACTTCGATTACTCGTTCTGAGTTGGTTGAGTTATTGTCAGAACAATTTCCGCAATTATTACCAAAAGATGTTGAATTAGCCGTAAAAACTTTACTAGACACGATGACGCAAGCATTAGCGCAAGGTAAGCGAATTGAGTTACGTGGTGTGGGTAGCTTTGTATTACATCATCGTCCTGCACGAGTTGGCAGAAACCCCAAGTCTGGTGAGCAGGTCATGATTCCAGAGAAAAAAGTGCCGCATTTCAAGCCCGGAAAAGAGCTGCGCGAGCGTGTTGACTATCAAGCTACAGTTGATGAAAAGAACATCGACTAAACAATGATTGCGCTACTCCAAGTTGCATGGCGTGTCTGCTTGCTCGTTGGCCGGATTGTATTATTCCTTCTGTTGTTTTTGATTGCTATCACTAATACAGCGGTGGTTGATTTTCATTGGTTTTTAGATCAATCAATACAAGTGCCACTCAATATTTTATTGCTTGCTGCATTCCTAAGTGGTTTGATATTAGCTTTATTGGCACTTCGATTCACGAAGTCAAAGCGGATTTATTGACATGCAAATCCAAATGTATTGGCTCATACTCATTCCGATTCTTTTTGGAATGGGATGGTTAGCCGCGCGTTGGGAGATGCGACTTCAGGAATTTGAAGATGATGTCGAGCAAGCTAAAAAAGAGCGCTCTACATTTAAAGGTATCAATTTACTGCTTAATGAGCAGCATGATAAAGCCATTGATGCCCTGGTCGAAGTAGCTCAATTAGATCCAGAAACAACGGAGTTGCATTTTGCCTTAGGCAGTTTATTTAGAAGACGTGGCGAAACTGAACGCGCCATACGGGTGCATCAACACTTAAGTAATCGACAAGACATACGACCGCGGGATCGTGCACATGCATCTTATGAACTAGGTAGAGATTTTTTGCGGGCCGGCATGCTTGACCGAGCTGAGGCTAGTTTGAATATGGTGACTGAGGGTAAATATATATTGCCCGCCAAAGTATCACTCCTCGAAATGTACCAAATTGAAAAGGATTGGCAAAAAGCCATCATTGCCGCTACCGAGTTAGAGCTTCTAGAAGAAAAAAGTTTTAAAGAGCAGATTGCGCATTTTTATTGTGAGATTGCCCAAGAAGCTATGCGAGCTAAAAATCTTCCTGCAGCAAAGGAGGCCATTGATCATGCTGTGCAAGCGGTGCCTCATCATATACGAGCAACCATTCTTAAAGGTGAGTTAGCGATTATTGAACAAAAACCTTTAGATGCAATTGTCACTTGGGGATATATCGAAAAACATGCGCCGATTTTTTTGCATTTGATTGCTGATAAATGGATCAAAGCGTATGCACAAATGAATAAAGAAGAAGAAGGATTAACTGTTTTAACCCAACATTTAAAAGAGCAGGGAACGGGCGAGTTACTGGATTTAGTATTTAAAAATGTCCTACGCTTACATGGTCCAGAAAAAGCCTTAGAGTTGATCAATCAAGTGATGCTGGATTCGGCAAGTTTGACCGCGATGTCCAAACGATTTGAAACTGAATACCTCCTAGCCCAAGTTAAAGAAGATGCCCTTTTAATTGCGCAAACAAAAGCCTCTCTAGATTTACTAAAGCATCGTACGAATAGTTTAGCTAGATACACCTGTAGTAATTGCGGTTTTCGGGCCAGACGTTTTTATTGGCAGTGTCCAGGCTGTAATCACTGGGATGTATACTCACCTAAAAGAAGTGAAGGCTTGGCAGCTTAAGTAGCGCCAAGTCTCATGATAATAAATTTGTTTTAGAGGGAAAGAAACTGTGAAAGTTACCATTGTCGGCAGTGGCTATGTGGGTTTGGTTACGGGGGCTTGCCTTGCAGAATTGGGCAACCAAGTATTTTGTTTGGATGTTGATCAAAAGAAAATTGATATTTTAAATAGTGGTGGCGTACCTATTTATGAACCGGGATTAAAAGAAATGATCGCCCGTAATAAAGAAGCTGGGCGAATTGTTTTTTCAACAGATATTGCGGCTTCAGTAGAACATGGTGAAATTCAATTCATAGCCGTTGGAACACCGCCAGATGAGGATGGGTCTGCAGACTTAAAGTACGTGTTGGCTGCTGCTAAAAACATTGCCAAGCATATGACCAGTTTTAAAGTGATTATTGATAAATCAACCGTACCCGTAGGTACTGCAGAAAAAGTATCACAAGCCATGCAAGCAGAATTACAAACACGTGGTGTAAGTGACATATACTTTTCGGTCATTTCTAATCCTGAGTTTTTAAAAGAAGGTGCGGCGGTTGAAGACTTTATGCGCCCAGATCGGATTGTGGTTGGATCAGATGATAACGACTATGGACGTTATGCAAAAGATAAAATCCGTAAATTATATTCACCCTTCAATAGACACCACGAACGTACGTTTTACATGGATGTAAAAAGTGCTGAATTAACTAAATATGCAGCTAATGCGATGTTAGCTACGCGCATTTCATTCATGAATGAGTTAGCAAATTTGGCTGATCAAGTGGGTGCAGATATTGAAGCAGTTAGACAAGGCATCGGATCTGACTCGCGAATCGGCTATGGTTTTTTATATGCAGGTACAGGGTATGGTGGCTCATGTTTTCCAAAAGATGTTCAGGCCTTAAGTAAAACTGCTCAAGAATATCAACTACATTTGAAAATATTAGAAGCTGTAGAAGATGTGAATGACACTCAAAAACGTATATTAGTGGATAAGATTCTTAGTTATTATGGTGAAGACCTTTCAGGACTCACATTCGCTATATGGGGCTTAGCATTTAAACCAAACACGGATGATATGCGTGAAGCGCCTAGTCGCGTGATTATTCAAGAGTTAGTCAAGCGCGGTGCAAAAATAAGAGCGCATGATCCCGTCGCAATGCAAGAAGCTTGGCACGCCTTCGAGCTTGATTTAGTGAACCAAACCCATTTACTGCAGAATATTCTGACAGTAGACAAACCCAATGATGCTGTAGAGGGCGCTGATGCTTTAGTTATTGTGACGGAGTGGAAAGCATTTAGAAGTCCTGATTTTGATTTGTTAAAACAAAAACTTAAACAACCTATTATTTTTGATGGCCGTAATTTATTTGAACCTGAAAATTTAACGGAACTTGGCTTTACATACTACGGCATTGGCCGACACAATTAAAGAGCTTCAATGATGGATCGCATATTACAACCCTTTGATGTTCAACTCACACTCGATGATGTGAAAAATTTTCAGAATACAGCACTACTCGTTGTAGGAGATGTGATGCTAGATCGCTATTGGTTTGGTGATACAGAAAGAATCTCACCCGAAGCACCCGTCCCAATCGTGGCAATTAAAAAAGTAGAAGAGCGCTTAGGGGGAGCCGCAAACGTTGCAAGGAATGGCGCATCCTTAGGGGCAAAAATTAAATTATTGGGCTTGATTGGAAAAGATGAAGCGGGTACTCAAGTACAACATAAATTAGCTCAGCAGGGTATTGAAAGCCTATTACAGATTGATGAGACAGTGCCCACAATTGTGAAGCTTCGGGTCGTGGCTCGTCAACAGCAGTTAATTCGTTTAGATTTTGAAGAAGAGCCAGATCAGGATTCATTAACATCTAAATTTGCCAGTTTTGAGGAAACCTTACCAATGGTTAAAGCTGTCATTTTTTCTGATTATGGCAAAGGCGCTCTCAAATATGTTGCACGGATGATTGAGCTCTGTCGGCAAGCAGGAAAGTTGACATTGGTGGATCCCAAGGGGGATGATTACAGCAAATATGCAGGGGCAACAGTGATTACCCCCAATCGGAGTGAGTTAAGGCAAGTGATTGGTAAGTGGAGTAGCGAAGCTGACTTAACACTAAAAACACAAAATTTACGCGAGAGTTTAGGACTAGAGGCAATTTTATTAACAAGGTCTGAAGAGGGTATGACATTGTTTCGTGCCAACGAGGTAAGTCACGTTGGCGCGCAAGCTCGTGAAGTGTTTGATGTCTCAGGAGCGGGCGATACCGTGATTAGTGCCTTAGCTGTTGCCTTGGCGGCCGGTTGGGAATGGAATCTGGCGATGGCATTAGCGAATCGTGCTGGCGGCATTGTTGTGGGTAAACTTGGAACTGCAACAGTCTCCTGGGAGGAATTACGATGAAATTAATAGTTACTGGAGCAGCCGGTTTTATTGGCGCAAATCTTGTGCACGCATTAAATCAGCGCGGTGAAAAAGATATTGTGGCGGTAGATGATTTAAAAGACTCTAAGAAGTATCGTAACTTAGTAGACTGTGAGATTTCTGATTACTTTGATAAATCAGAATTTTTAGACGTGTTAAGAAGTAAATCTTTAGGCCGTATTGCTGCGATCTTTCATGAAGGTGCTTGCTCAGACACCATGGAGTCTGACGGACATTACATGATGGCAAATAATTATCGTTATACCCTCGATTTACTCGATATCTGTGCTGAGCAGGGTATTCCATTTATTTATGCTTCTTCAGCTGCCACTTATGGAGGTGCTACAAGTTTTATCGAAAAAAGAGAATGTGAAAAACCACTTAATATTTACGGCTACTCCAAGTTTTTATTTGATCAAATTGTCCGTCAGCGATTAGCTGCGAGCTCTTTAAAAACCCAAGTAGTAGGTTTGCGTTACTTTAATGTGTACGGTCCACGAGAGTCTCACAAAGGAAGAATGGCCTCTGTAGCTTTTCATCATTTTTATCAATATAAAGACAATGCCTGCGTTAAGTTATTTGGTGGTTATGACGGCTACACTGCAGGTGAGCAAAAAAGAGACTTTGTGTATATTGAGGACGTTGTTAAAGTTAATCTATTCTTTTTTGAAAACCCCCAAATCAGCGGTATTTTTAATTTAGGGACTGGGTGTGCTCAGCCGTTTAATGATGTAGCACGTTCGGTTATCAATCGCCTAGATGAAATTCAGTTAGCTAATGATTTTCAAGAACAGTCGTTGATCGAATTGGTACAGAAGAATAAGCTTCTCTACATTGATTTCCCGGAGGACTTAAAAGGTAAGTATCAATCATTCACTCAGGCGAATTTAGAACATTTGAGAAGTGTTGGTTACTCACACGCCTTCCATACGGTTGAAGAAGGTGTCAGAAAATACGTGATCTGGTTATCAGATAATGCTGATTTCTTAGCTGAGAAGCTATAGACTTCTTTTACCGTCAACGATTCCTTCATCCTCTCGTTATCTTTGAACGTGCAATATGGATTGCTCGTACTTTTCAAGGAGAAATGATGAAAAAACTGCATCAAACTTTTAATGTGCGCTCTTTACGCCGTGGTGTATTAGCTTTGGCTTTAGGATCAATGATGGTGTTTAGTGTACCGAGTTACGCTGTTAATGTGAATTCTGCATCAGCGGAGATCTTACAAAATGTGAGGGGTATTGGGCCAACACGTGCCAAAGCAATTGTTGAGGAGCGAGAAAAGAATGGGCCTTTTGTGAATTCTGAAGATTTAAATATTCGGGTCAAAGGAATTGGGCAAAAAACAGTTGAGAAAATGACGGAGTCAGGTTTGACTTTTGATGGGGTAGAGCCTTTAACCCGATCAAAAAGTATAAAAATTAAATAGCATCTTGATTTAACACCCTCACATTCAACTCTTCATTGAGTTTCTTACAAGGGCGGAAGCTTGAGGTTAAAATAAACTTCACTTCTGCCCAATTATTAAATATGAACACAGCCAATGTTTTTTATCCCACAATTGCAGATACAGTTGGTAATACACCACTGATTCGTTTGCAGCGCATTCCTGGAGAAGGTAACCAGGTACGTAATAACATTATTCTTGGAAAGTTAGAGGGTAATAATCCTGCCGGTTCAGTGAAAGATCGCCCAGCCTTATCGATGTTTCGACGCGCTGAGCAACGTGGCGAAATTGCTCCTGGAGATACCTTAATTGAAGCAACTAGCGGCAATACAGGTATTGCATTAGCGATGGTGGCAGCGATTTTAGGCTATAAGATGATTTTAATCATGCCTGAGAATCAAAGTATTGAACGTCGTCAAAGCATGACTGCGTATGGCGCTGAGTTAATCCTAACCCCAGCTACTGGTGGCATGGAGTACGCTAGAGACTATGCCAACGAACTTCAAAAAGAAGGTCGCGGAATTGTTTTAGACCAATTTGCCAATAAAGATAATCCGTTAGCGCATTACGAAGGAACTGGTCCAGAAATTTGGCGTGATACCCATGGGCAGATTACCCATTTTGTTTCTTCGATGGGAACTACTGGAACGATTACGGGAACATCTAAGTTTTTAAAAGAGCAAAATCCGCATATTCAGATCATTGGTGTTCAACCAATGGAAGGCTCACAAATTCCTGGGATCAGAAAATGGGCTCCAGAGTATTTGCCCAAAATATACGATGCCACCCGCGTAGATTCTCTAGAGTATGTTACTCAAGTTGAGGCAGAAGAGATGTGTCGCAAAATGGCTCGAGAAGAGGGTATTTTTTGTGGCGTTTCTGCAGCTGGTGGATTGGTAGTTGCTCTACGAATCGCACAGCGTATTGAAAATGCGACGATTGTTTTTATCGTTTGTGATCGTGGCGACCGTTATTTGTCGATTGGAGTTTTTCCGGCTTAGGTGTTTTTGTTGAAACGAAGCCATTGTTTATAACCGCTTGGCCAAATTCGATGACGGACATTGCGTAGAAGAAACTACGGTTGTATTGCGTAATGACTTCAAAGTTGGTTAAACCAACAAGATACTCGATTGAGTTCTCACCATTTTTTGTGATGCTTGGAAGATCAACGATGAGTGCTGGACTCATTTCGTGCATTGGTGTAGACCATTTAGTAATTACTTTTTTGTTTTTTAAATCACCTAAATTGTATTTAGGGTTGGGGTCACCATCCGCCAATTCTTTTACGATGGAACTGGTTTGCATCTCTGCGGAGATGGAGAGATAAACGGGCTCCCCTGTTTTCCAACCATGACCCTTCAAAAAATTCGCAATACTTTGCATGGCATCTTTTGGACTTTTTCTCAGGTCGATAACGCCGTCACCGTCACCATCTTTGGCAAATTTTCGAAGACTAGTGGGCATAAATTGGGGCATCCCCATGGCGCCAGCAAAAGAGCCTTCTTGAACCAAACAAGATTTGAATTTGATGAGATCAGATATGGTACGGTCATTTTTTTCAAGGCAATTCAGAAGATGGTCTTTAAGTTGCTCTTTAAACATGGCACTACGGCTTACCTGATTAGGGCTTTTAGGATAATCAAATGCAAAGGTCGCTAAGACATCACGAACAGGAAAAGATCCCATATTTCTACCATAAACTGTTTCGACACCTAAGATGCCCACAACAATTGAACTAGGAACACCAGTTTCTTTTTCGAGTAGATCTAAAAATAGATGATGTTCTTGAAGAAACTTTTTACCAGCATCTAGACGTATTTGGTTCATAACATTTGCGCGAGAAGCAGACCAATTTTTTCGTGGAGGAGTCGCGCTAGATGGCACCATATATTGCCTTGCGGTGTTCTGCCACTTCATATCACGAAAAGCTTCTCGTAAGGCATCAACTGAGAGATTTTCACGTACTGCCATTTCAATTAAAAAGAAATCCAGTGCTTGTTCTTTTGAAAGAGAAAGTGGTACAGAGTTAGAAGATGGAAAGTCTTGATTTTGTGCGTGGCTTAAGGGGGATAAAAATAGGCCAACAATGAGTAGCAGTTTAAAAATGATGGTCATTTAGTGTCTATTTGAAAAATGAATGAGCTCTTGAGGTTTAGGTAATAATAAGATTATTACCCATATATAAGAGAATTGTATTTTATGACAACTGGTTATATTAGTCATCCTGATTTTTTCAAACACGAAATGGGGAGTTATCATCCAGAATGCCCCGCTCGTTTAAGTGCGATTGAAGACCAATTGATATTAAGTCGTATGGATGACTTTTTAACGCGCATTGACGCCCCCCTTGCGACAGAAGTTCAAGTTGGGCTCGTGCATGATCAGGGTATGATCGATTATCTAAAGAAGCACATTCCGCAATCTGGATATGTAGAGATCGATGGTGATACTTCGATGAACCCACACTCCTATCAAGCCGCATTAAGAGCTGTTGGAGCATGTATCGCTGGAGCTGACGCGGTCATGCAGGGGAAAGTTAATAATGTTTTTTGCGCCGTGCGTCCACCCGGTCATCATGCTGAGCCAAGTCATGCTCAAGGCTTTTGTTTTTTTAATAATATTGCCATTGCGGCAAAATATGTTTTAGAGCAATATCACTTAAATAAAGTAGCGATCATTGATTTTGACGTTCACCATGGCAATGGAACAGAGGCTGCATTTACAAACGATCCTCGCGTGTTGATGTGTAGTTTTTTTCAACACCCACTCTATCCCTATAGTGGGGATCAACCAAGCTCTGCAAATATGGTCAATATCCCCGTACCTGCTTATACTAAAGGAATAGATATTCGGAATATTGTTTCTGATATTTGGTTGCCTCGACTTGAAGAATTTGCTCCCGAATTTATTTTTATCTCAGCAGGCTTTGATGCCCACCGTGAAGATGAGTTGGGCCAATTGGGCTTAGTTGAATCAGACTATGCGTGGATGACGGAAAAAATTCAACAAGTAGCGAAGAAATATGCAAAGGGAAGGATATTAAGTACGCTAGAAGGCGGATATCATTTATCCGCCTTAGGCAGAAGTGTCGTGGCACATATTAAAGAACTAGCTGAATAAAGAACTTACTGAAATTTAGACACTTCTATAGGAGATCGTGTAATGAGTCATATTTTTGTCGATGGTTTAGAACAAAATTCAGCAAATTATGCACCAATGACCCCACTCAGTTTGATTGAGCGTGCAGCGCACGTGTATCCTCAAAGGCTAGCCATTGTGCATGGCAATTTACGACAAGATTGGCAAACCACTTACCAACGTTGCAAACAACTTGCGAGTGCTCTAAAGAAGCATGGTATTCGCCGAGGAGATACTGTAGCAGTCATGTTGCCCAATACGCCGCCTATGGTTGAAGCACATTTTGGTGTGCCAATGGCTGGTGCTGTGTTAAATGCTTTAAATACCCGTCTAGATCCAGAAGCAATCGCATTTATGCTCCAACATGCAGAGGCCAAAGCAATCATCATTGACCCAGAATTTAGTCTCATCATGAAGAAGGCCTTAGACATTGCTCAAATCAAGGATATATGCATCATTGATATTCAAGATGATTTGTATCAAGGAGATGGTCCCGCCATTGGACAATTGGAATATGAAGCATTTTTAAATATGGGTGATGCTAATGATCCTTGGGAAGGCCCTCATGACGAATGGGATGCGATTTGCTTAAATTACACCTCAGGGACCACGGGAAATCCAAAAGGGGTGGTGTACCATCACCGCGGAGCGATGACCAATGCGATTTCAAATATTTTAGAATGGGATATGCCCAAGCATCCAGTCTATTTATGGACATTGCCCATGTTTCATTGCAATGGCTGGTGTTTTCCATGGACCGTTGCCGCCAGAGCAGGAGTTAATGTGTGTTTACGTAAAGTCGATGCGGCGCATATATTTCAAGCGATTAAAACCCACGGTGTGACCCATTATTGTGCCGCCCCTATAGTGCATGGCTTTTTAGTCAATGCTAGTCCGGAATTAAAAGAAGGTGTGCCATCAGGAGTCAAGGCAATGGTTGCGGGAGCAGCACCACCAGCAGCGATGATTGAAGGTATGGAAAAAATGGGATTTGATTTAATCCATGTGTATGGCCTTACAGAAACCTATGGTCCAGCAGCAGTATGTGTCAAGCATGATGCGTGGCAAGAACAACCTATTGGCGATCGAGCCGCATTAAATGCTCGACAGGGCGTTCGCTATCATTTACAAGAGGGGATGGTCGTGATGAATCCAGAAACAATGTCTCCCGTTCCAGCAGATGGACAGACCATGGGTGAAATTATGTTTCGAGGCAACATTACCATGAAGGGTTATCTAAAGAATCCATCCGCCACACGAGAAGCGTTTGCCGGAGGATGGTTTCATACAGGGGATCTTGCTGTGATGAATCCAGATGGTTACATCAAAATCAAAGATCGTAGTAAAGACATCATTATTTCCGGTGGTGAGAACATTTCATCAATAGAGGTAGAGGATGTTTTATATCGGCATCCCGCTGTCATGGCAGCAGCCATTGTCGCCAAGCCTGATCCTAAGTGGGGGGAAACCCCCTGTGCGTTTATTGAAATCAAACCTGATGTGACCGTCACTGTAGAAGAGATTGTTGCCCACTGCAAAGAGCATTTGGCTGGATTTAAAGTTCCAAGAGCTGTGGTTTTTGGTGAGTTACCCAAAACGTCAACAGGAAAAATTCAAAAATTTGAATTACGAAAAAGAGCGGGTTCTGCGCAAGCAATTGACGTTTAACATTCGTACTTTTATCGTAATTGAATACATAGAATCTTTAGGGCTTTGTTTGCAGTAAAATTGTTAATAGAAACAAAAACAAGAGGCAATTTAATGAAAATATTAGTGGCAGTAAAACGAGTTGTAGATTACAACGTTAAAGTACGTGTCAAATCAGACCACTCAGGTGTTGAAACAGCCAATGTCAAAATGTCCATGAACCCATTTGATGAGATTGCGGTTGAAGAAGCCGTCAGACTTAAAGAGTCAGGTGTGGCAACAGAAGTGATTGCAGTCTCGATTGGTGTGGCACAGTGTCAAGAAACTTTAAGAACTGCGATGGCAATTGGTGCAGACCGCGCAATCCTCGTGGAGACGGATGAGGAGATTCAGCCCTTAGCCGTTGCTAAAATCATGAAAGCGATTGCTGATAAAGAAGCTCCCCAATTGATCATTTTAGGTAAGCAAGCCATTGATGACGACAGTAATCAGACTGGTCAAATGTTAGCTGCTCTCCTGAATATTCCGCAAGCGACTTTTGCATCGAAAGTCGTGATTGACAATCAACATGCCCAAGTAACGCGTGAGGTGGATGGTGGCTTAGAAACGATTCGTATTACATTGCCAGCGGTAGTCACCACGGATTTAAGGCTTAATGAGCCAAGGTATGTAACTTTGCCGAATATCATGAAGGCAAAGAAAAAAACATTAGATACGTTTAAACCGGCTGATCTTGGCGTTGATGTGAGTCCCCGTCTAAAGACGATTCAGGTCAATGAGCCGGCGAAGCGACAAGCAGGGGTGATGGTGGCTGATGTTGCCGCCTTAGTTGATAAATTAAAAAATGAAGCAAAGGTAATTTAAATGACCGTACTCGTAATCGCTGAATATCAGCAACAACAGCTTCAAGCTAGTACATTGAATGTGGTCAGTGCTGCGTTACAAATTGATCACGATGTACATGTTTTACTCATGGGGCATGACTTAACAGGAGCCGCTAATGCAGCAGCTACAATATCTGGAGTCAGTAAAGTCTTGGTAGCTGATGACGCAGTCTTTGCAAATCAATTAGCAGAAAATTTGACGAGCCAAGTGCTATCAATTGCAAAAAACTATACACATTTATTGGTAGCTGCTAGTGCAAATGGAAAAAACATTATGCCGCGTATTGCCGCGTTACTTGATGTGGCGCAGATTTCAGAAATTACCAAGGTAATTAGCCCTGATACATTTGAGCGTCCTATTTATGCAGGCAATGCGATTGCAACGATTCAGTCGATGGATCCGATCAAAGCAATAACCGTGCGTCCCACTGGATTTGAGCCTGTGCTTGCCTTAGGTGGACAAGCAAGTGTTGAATCGATGAGTGCATTACCAGATGTAGGCGTTAGTCAATTTATCTCGCGTGAAACCACAAAATCAGATCGTCCCGAACTCACGGCTGCCAAAATGATCGTTTCCGGTGGGCGAGGTTTAGGGTCGGCAGAACAATATCGGACCGTTATGGAGCCTTTAGCAGATAGTTTAGGCGCTGCTTTAGGTGCATCTCGTGCCGCTGTAGATGCAGGATATGTGCCGAACGATTACCAAGTCGGTCAAACTGGAAAAATTGTAGCCCCGCAGTTGTATGTTGCTGTTGGTATCTCTGGCGCGATTCAGCACTTGGCTGGTATGAAAGACTCTAAGGTGATTGTAGCCATTAATAAAGATCCTGAGGCACCCATTTTTGGCGTCGCTGATTATGGATTGGTAGCAGATTTATTTACTGCGGTACCAGAACTTGTTGCAGCGATGAAAAATTAATATTAGTACAACTTGGAGCAGTTGATGACCTATCAAGCGCCTGTAAAAGAGATGATGTTTTTGATGAATCACTTAGCAGGTCTCGAGCAGATTAGTCGATTGCCTTATTTTTCTGAAGCGAGTGTAGATGCAGACACGACTGAAGCCATACTTAATGAGTCCGCGAAATTTTCTGAAGAAGTTCTTGCACCGTTGAACTGGACTGGTGATCAGCAACCGAGTTATTTTAAGGATGGGCATGTAGTCACTACCCCTGGTTTTAAAGAGGCCTTTGAAAAATATGTTGAAGCAGGCTGGCAAGGTGTTACACATCCCTTAGAGTATGGTGGACAGGGCTTACCCAAGATTATTTCAACAGCCTGTCAAGAAATGGCGAACTCTGCTTGTTTATCATTTTCTTTATGCCCCATGCTCACCGATGGTGCAATTGAAGCCCTGATTGTTGCTGCAAGTGATGAGTTAAAACGTCGTTTTATTCCGAACATGATTTCAGGGAAGTGGACTGGGACAATGAATTTAACAGAGCCTCAGGCAGGCTCTGATTTAGCCCTCGTCCGCACACGAGCTGAGCCTGTTGGTGATGGTACTTACAAAATATTTGGAACAAAAATTTATATCACTTATGGTGAGCATGATTTTTCCGAAAATATTATTCATTTAGTCCTGGCAAGAACGCCAAATGCACCAGAAGGAGTGAAAGGTATTTCTTTATTTGTGGTGCCCAAATATATAGTGGACGATCAAGGTCAAATCGGCGAGCGCAATGACGTGCACTGTATATCCATTGAACACAAATTAGGTATCAAGGCCAGCCCAACAGCTGTATTGCAATATGGAGATCATGGTGGAGCCATTGGATATTTAGTCGGTCAGGAGAACCGAGGTTTAGAGTACATGTTCATTATGATGAACGCAGCACGTTTTGGTGTGGGCATGCAAGGCATATCTTTGGCAGAGAGAGCATATCAAAAGGCAGTCAGTTACGCAAAAGAACGTATTCAGAGTAAAGATCTTTCTGGATCAATAGGGCCGGTGGCCATCATTCATCATCCTGATGTGAAACGGATGCTCATGACTATGCGCGCCTATACCGAAGGCGCAAGAACACTCGCATACGTTGCTGTTGCAGCATCTGATGCAGCAGAACATGCGCTAGATGAAAAAACCCGACAAGAAAACCAAGCCTTCTATGAGTTTTTGGTACCAATCATTAAAGGTTTTTCTACAGAAATGGCCGTACAAGTTGCTAGTCTTGGGGTCCAGGTACATGGTGGGATGGGCTTTATTGAAGAAACAGGTGTTGCGCAGTACTATCGAGATGCTAGAATTTTGCCCATTTATGAAGGTACTACAGCGATTCAAGCAAACGATTTAATTGGCAGAAAAACCTTAAGAGATGGCGGAGCTACAGCGCAGGCCATTGGCAAACAGATTGCCAAAACAGAAGAAGCATTGGCCATATCAGATTCTGCGGCCGCAAAGATCATGCTGGAGCAGTTGACGCTTGCTAGACAATCATTAGAACAAGTCGTGACGTATATCCTTATGAATGTCAAAGAGGATATTAAAGCAGTCTTTGCCGGTAGCGTTCCTTATTTACAAATTTGTGGACTCACACTTGCCGGATGGCAAATGGCAAGCGCTTTACTCGAGGCTGAGAAGTTGCGTAATCAAGACCCTAATTTTTATCAAGCCAAAATTAGCACAGCTCAGTTTTATGCACAACATCTACTTACCCAAGTTCCAGGGATTGCCAAGTCCATCATGGAAGGTGGCAGAGTGACGAATGCGCTAACACCAGAACAGTTCTAGTCAGATCATTACTCTCAATAATTATTGAGAAATTTCTTTAGCGGCTTCTACTTGGCCAATGAAGTATTGTTCAAAAGCAATCGCTAGACCACTCATGAGAACAAATGCGCCGACCATTAAAGCGATGATCATACAGATAATGATGAGCCAACCAGATTGATTTTTTTTGGTTTGACCTGCATTAAATTGTGCATCAAAGCGATCGTCAGGTCGAAGGCCTAAAGCTAAGGTTGCAAGCCAACTAGCTAATATTGAGATTTCGCCAAGAGTGGCAGCAAACCAGCCGAGTAACGATTCTTTTTCAGTGTGAGCTAGTTCGAACCAACCCCAAACGCCCAATAACAAACCAATCAATTGTAGATAAAACCAAGGTGAACTTTTTCCCTTGAGATAAAGCCAATGTAGACCAGTGCCAGGTAAAAAGAGGCTGAGGAAACAAACCACAAGTTTTGATTTAAAGGTGTTTTTCATAGTCTCAAATCATACCCTAAATCCTTAATTCTTATAGGTTTAAGGGGTATTTAATAAGTTGAGGTATCAAAATGAAACTTCTTGTAATGTATATTTTTGGAAACACAAATGCATGATTAAAGTCCAAAAAGATAAATTTAAATATAGGTTGAAAGGGCTAAAAAATCCTACGATTAAGTGACAAATTTAAATGAGAGTTGACCTTGCTAAGTCATTAAAAAAAGAGTTTGATCTGGTTGAAAAGTAATTGATGCACTTGGTTTAAAAATAGAAGGTTCTTTAAAAAGCTTAACTACAGTTTTCGCTTATGGAGGGCCGCGTCTTCCAAAGGCGAGAACATCTCCAGAGCGGCCGATGAGAAGTAATTGGTCATTTTTCATTTGTAAAGATCGATAATCTTGAATTTGATTCAGGAAATCTTTCTCGAGATCCATTCGGTAGTTTTCAGCGCACATCATCCTCGTACTCCCCATTTTGCCGATTTCAATCGCATTTTTAGAGTCGGTTGTGATGGTTCCAAAAAAGCGATTACATCCAGAATAGCCCGTAATCATTTTTTTCTCATTACTAAAGTCAATCATAATCGGTTCCCCTTGATCACCATGAGGGATTTTACGGAGCTGGACTTTACCAGTGGCATCGGGTGGGTAATTCCAGCGCAGAAGTTCCCAGCTACCATTGAGTTGGGATAGAGGCGGTGAAGAGCAAGAGTTGCAATTTGGGAGCATATTTGAGCAGGAACTCATAAAAAAGAGACCCAAAAATACAAAACTGATGCGAAAAAAAGAGAAAAAAGGGTTTAAAGGGGAATAAAAGTTTGTCTGCATAGCTGATTTAAGATAAAATAGTGAGTTTTCTAGGGTAGTAATTCGTATTATTTTGCATCACAAATAATACTCTTTGGTAGTAAATTGAAACTAAAGATTGAGTTTACGCCCACATTTTTTTATTTTTGTTTAATTTGAGGAATTCTTATGGTCGTCATTCGACTCGCACGCGGTGGTTCAAAAAAGCGTCCTTTTTATAGCGTAGTTGTTACGGATAAGCGTAATCGCCGTGACTCTAACTTTGTAGAGCGTCTTGGTTATTACAACCCAAGAGCGGTTGCTACAGAGCAGGGTTTTCGTGTTGCTCAAGACCGTTTAACTTATTGGACTGGTGTTGGTGCAGAAATGTCTCCAACCGTAAAACGTTTAATCAAGCAACACAGTACAACTGTAGCGAACTAATTTTGATGGGGGATACCCCCCTGAGGTGGCGTCACTATGACGACTGAGAACAGTGATTTAATCGAAGTCGGTACCGTGGTAGAAGCATACGGTATTCGTGGCGCCCTCAAAATCAGACCTTTTTCCAATGATCCTGTTGCACTTTTAGCCGCTAAAGAAATTTGGCTAAGCGGTGTTCGTCTGCCTCAAATGCGGGATTTTTCAGTCTATCAAGCCAAAGAGCATAGTGGCTCTGTGATTCTTGAGCTAGTTGGTTTAACGGATCGAGAGATTGCCTTATCTTTTAAATCAGCAATCGTATTAATTCCTAGATCCAAGTTTCCACCACTTGATGATAACGAGTATTACTGGACCGACCTAATGGGTACTCAGGTGCATAATCAGCAAAATGAGTTCCTTGGTATTGTTAAAGAAATTGTGGATAACAGTGCCCAAACAGTTCTTATCGTTGCAGAAGATGAGAAAAAGCAACTTTTAATTCCATTTGTAGCTTCCTTCATCATGGCAGTCGATTTAGGCACTACGCCGAAAAAAATTATCGTCGACTGGCAAAAAGATTGGTAAGCAAATCATGATGCGCTTTGATGCCATTAGTATTTTTCCAGAAATGTTCCAAATAATTCACTCGGGCGGAGTGGTGGGACGAGCTTTAGACAAGGAACTCTTTAGCCTACATACTTGGAATCCACGCGATTACACTACCGATAATCGAAAAACTGTCGATGATCGTGCTTATGGTGGAGGCCCTGGTATGGTGATGATGGCAGAGCCTCTGGAGAGGACTCTGCAAGCTATTCAACAAGCGCATATGAATGCGGGGCCAGTAGTCATACTATCGCCACAAGGCAAAACATTTAACCAGCAAATGGCAGCTGACTTGCTCAAGCATCAGCAAATCACGATGGTTTGTGGACGTTATGAGGCGGTCGATCAGCGTTTTATTGATCGAAACGTTGATCTTGAAATTAGTTTGGGGGATTTTGTGCTCTCAGGCGGTGAAATCCCGGCTATGGCCATCATCGATGCCATGGTCCGACTCATTCCTGGGGTACTGGGAGATAAGGATTCTGCCTTACAAGATAGCTTTATGGATGGTTTACTTGACTATCCGCACTACACAAGGCCAGAAATATATGAAAATTCTGCTGTTCCAGGGGTGCTTTTAAGCGGAAATCATGCCATAATAGAGAGCTGGCGTCGTGAGCAATCTTTGCTTGCAACCCAACTGAGGCGTCCCGATTTAATTGAGGCGGCTCGCAAAAAAGGGTTGTTAAGTAGTAAAGATGAACTTTTTTTAAAGAACATCCAAACATAAATACTTAGCAGTTTTATATTTTCGTATCCTCTTTCAGGTCCAAACAGGTTTTGGGATCAACGCTGAAATGATACATAAGGAGTTGATAGATGAATCTCATCGAAAAAATTGAGCAAGAAGAAATTGCTCGCCTAACGGCAAACAAAGTAATTCCTGATTTTGCCCCTGGCGATACACTCGTTGTTAATGTCAACGTTGTTGAAGGAACCCGTAAACGTTCACAGGCTTTTGAAGGTGTTGTGATTGCGAAGCGCAATCGTGGCCTTAATTCAAGCTTTATCGTTCGTAAAATCTCATCTGGTGAAGGTGTTGAAAGAACATTCCAAACTTATTCGCCACTCATTGCAAGTATTGAAGTGAAGCGTCGCGGTGATGTACGCCGTGCGAAACTTTATTACCTCCGTGAGCGTTCAGGTAAGTCTGCACGTATTAAAGAGAAGTTGGTCTATCGTAAAGTTAAAGAGACTCCTGCGCAGTAAGTCTTCTTTAAGCTGATCATGTCAGCACCACAACAACCCTTGTAAAGACTTTAGTCTTGCAAGGGTTTTTTATTGGCTATCAATATAAAAAATCATGAACGTTTGTACAAAACCAAAATTTCTAGATTGAATTTTTGTGTATTCCAGTTTTTGTTCATGTTGGGGATAAAAAACAGGCTCATGGAGTCGTTTTTCCTGACTTTCCAGGATGCTTTTCAGCAGCTGATCATTGGGCGGATTTGCCGGCTATGGTTCAGGAGGCGGTCGAGGCACATTTTGGCGGAGAACCTGAATCTATCCCAAAGCTTACTCCTATGGAGAAGTTGGTAAAGAGCCCTGATTATGTAGGCGGAGTTTGGATGTTGGTAAATATTGATTTATCAAAAGTAAACACTAAATCAATTCGTTTAAATGTGTCACTTCCTGAAAACCTGGTTCATAAAATAGATGAAGCCGCTACCGCAAAGCACATGACGATATCAGGATTTTTAGCAAGTGCTGCAATCAATGCACTCGAACATCGCTAATTATTTTTTGTGTAATGGAGTTTATTCTAATATTGTATTAAAAGACTAGCCTTATAATCGCTAAATGCAAAGACGTATTCCGAAGTTTGATCCCCAGATGGTTCCTATTCAGGAAGCATCGCTTCATACTCCCCCAGTTTCTCTTGATTTATTACAGCCAGATGCATTAAGGCAGCGTTTTGAGCAAATTAAACCTTGGACTCCAGAATTAACAGATGAATCAAGGCAGTCCATTGAGTATGTCCAGGGTCGCGGAACACGCATCGCGGCCGTCCTTATCCCGATTGTGCAAAAAGAGAATCACCTTAGTGTCTTGCTGACCAAGCGCGCTGAGCATTTAAGCGATCATCCTGGACAAATTAGCTTTCCTGGCGGACGAAAAGAAGAAAGTGATATTGATCTCAAACATACCGCACTCCGAGAAGCGCATGAAGAGATCGGACTTGGGCATCATTATGTCGAGCACCTAGGCCATTTACCAGATTATTTTACAATTACTGGTTATCAAGTGACACCGATTGTTGGGCTTGTTTCTTCTGTTGAGGAGTTAGTTCCAGATGCCAATGAAGTTGCCGAAATTTTCGAAGTGCCATTAGCTTTTTTGATGAATCCTGCAAACCACCAAGTGCGTGAGTGGGTAGGTCCAGATGGGCATCGTCGGTTTTATGCGATGCCCTATGAGTCGAAGTTCATTTGGGGAGCAACTGCTGGTATGCTCAGAAATCTGTACCATTTTTTAAGAGCTTAATTAATGACATTTATTTCTGTTCTATTGAGTTTAATGCTAGAGCAGTATCGACCTGTAGGCCCTAATCATTGGGTTCAGCGACTCATGAAATATTGGATTGATCGCGTCCCTAATTATTGCGACACAGGTGAAGAGACCTCTGCTAAGGTCGCTATTATTGTGTTGATAGCCCCACCTGTTTTATTTGTCCTGATGGTACATTTGTGGCTGATTTATCAGTTGCCTATTTTGGCACTTGCTTGGAATATATTTATTGTGTATTCCTTGATGGGGTTTCGTCAATTTAGTTCCCACTATCGCACTATCCAAGTTGCGCTTCAAGAAAAGCGCTTAGATGATGCAAGAAATGAGTTGGCCAATTGGGTAGGTGCAAGTTTAAACACCGAGACACTGACCGAGTCTGAGGTTGTTCGTCATACTTTAGAGCGTGCGATATTGGCCGTTCATTCGAATGTATTTGGTGTGTTCTTTTTCTTTTTACTACCAATAGGACCTGCTGGGGTAGTTTTGTATCGTCTCGTGTTAATGGCAGAAGATCGCTGGAAATTCGGCATGGTCAGTCCGAAACTCATGGTTATGATTCAAAAATTTCGTTACCTCACGGATTGGTTACCCACTCGCCTGACAGCGATTGGCTTTACCATCGTGGGTAATTTTGAGCAAGCTGCCTATGCTTGGCGTTATCACCAAAAGAAATGGGATACACAGTCTAAAGCCATTCTCATTGGTACGGGTGGCGGTTCCTTAGGAGTACAACTGGGTGAGCCGATTGCACAAGTATCGACTGATGAAGCCTTACGTCTTGCCGAAACTGGAGAAGTACCTGTTCAAGAAGTTGGATTGTTACCTGTGCCCGCACATTTAGCTTCTGGCGCTAGTCTCGTTTGGCGAGCAGTGGTGTTATGGATGATTCTTCTGGGCATGCTCTCTATGGCGGTTTGGTTTGGGCAACTATAGAGCTATAGAGCTACAGCGATTGGTGTCCTTGCGTTTGAATCGTGGCATTACGACTTTCGTGTAACAATTGTTTAAACAGCTTGACTCGAGTCGGCGATATATGTGTTTGAGAGACCCCATCAAGGATGGCGCAACCAGGTTCGTGGGAATGAGTGCAGTTGTGAAACCGACACTTGCCAAGGTAGGGAACGAACTCAGAAAAGGCATGTTGCAATTCACTTTCGGACAAATGTGCTAAACCGAATTCTTGAAAACCTGGTGAGTCAATTAGTGCTCCTAACCGACCATCTTTCACCCCCCAAGAAGCTGGTAAATCATAGTAGCGACATGCAGTCGTGGTATGTTTGCCAGTATCTAACTTAGTTGAATGTTCCCTAGTTTGCGCACTTGCTGTTGGTATCCATTGATTGAGCAGCGTCGATTTACCCATCCCTGATTGTCCTACGAGAACCGAGACCTTACCTGCTAAAAAAGGTTCAAGCGAAGACATACTATCCATGTCAAATTTCGCTGAAATCTCATGAATGGGAATACCTAAATGTTGATAGGGAGCTAAGAGTTCACGTGCTTTGAGCAACTGCTCCCTTAAATCAGTTTTATTGAGTAAGATTCTTAGTTCTATGCCCTCATGAGCAGCAGCAATGGCTGCGCGGCCCAGTAAGTCCGGCGAAAATCCTGGCTCTGTTGCAAGAACTAGCAGAATTTGATCGACATTTGCCGCAATGGATTTTGACCGAAAAGCGTCGGAGCGAAATAGTAGATTTGTACGAGGCAGAATCGTTTCAATGACCGCTTGATTGGCAGATGTTGTTTGTAATTCTAATAAATCACCAACAGCCACCTCATGCTTTTTGCCACGTGATTTCACCTCATAAAACTCAGGATCAGAAGCCTTGGGTTGAAGGGGTCTTGCTAAATAATTTCTGCCATAAGAAGCTACTAAGAGCGCTTTTAAGGAAGAGTTATGCAACACGGTATCCCATTAGATTCGTGTCTTCATCAACTGATTAAGATGAGCGATACGAATCGGCGCTGGTGGGTGTGAATCATAAAATGCCGAATAGTAACGGTCAGGAGTTAAGGTAGCTGCGTTATCTTGATAGAGCTTAATTAGAGCTGAAATCAAATGACTCGCATTAGTTTTTTCAGCAGCGAATGCATCTGCTTCGAATTCATGTTGGCGAGAGAGCAAGCTTCCGATAGGGGTAATAAAAAAAGTAAAGACAGGAATTACCAAAGAGAATAGAGCAAGAGCGAGACCTGCGTTATTGCCATCGATTTCCGGGAAAACACCCAAGCTTTCGTAGAACCAAATTTGTTGGGACAACCAACCCAATAATGCTAAACCAGCAAGACTCATCAAGAAGGTCAGTAACATTCTTTTTCGAACATGGTTCTTTTTGAAGTGTCCTAATTCATGCGCTAAGACGGCCTCGATTTCTGTAGGAGAGAGTTTCTCAATGAGGGTATCAAAAAATACAATCCGTTTATTTTTACCAATGCCAGTAAAGTAAGCATTGCCATGGGCACTTCTCTTACTACCATCCATCACAAACAGACCTTTACTGACAAAGCCACAACGATCTAAAAGGGATTGAATGGAGGTTTTTAAAGGCCCGTCATCGAGGGGTTTAAATTTATTAAAGAGCGGCATGATGACAACGGGAGCTATCCAAGTAGCGAGCAAAATAAATGCCACCAAAAAGACCCAAGCAAATAACCACCAATATTGACCTGCTTCTTGCATCAGACTTAATATGACCCAAAGTAAAGGTACACCAATGACGAGGCTCAGGGCAGTACCTTTAACAAAGTCGAGCCAAAAGAGTTTTTGAGTCATACGATTAAAGCCAAAATTTTCCTCTAAGCGAAATTGTTTGTACCAAGAAAAAGGTAGATCGATCAAGCTAGATAAAAAACTGATTGATAGTAACAGGGCAATTTGTTGCCAAACGCCAGCAGAAAATATTTCCAGTAATTCACGATGAATGAAATATAAAAGACCCATCAATGTGAGGGCAATTAATAGACCTTGGGAGAAAAATGTTTCAACTGATGAAAGCTTTAATTTGGCGATCGTGTAATTAGCAGCTTTTTGATGATCGGTCAGCGAGATCGACTCTTCAAAGCCCGAGGGGACTTGGTTGCAATGGAGTCGAGCAGATTGAATCTGACGCTGTGCGAGAAAAAATTGGGTAAAAAGGCCCAATAACAAAAAAGCGAGGAAAATATATGTAAATATCATTTGTTAATTATAGAAGCGAGTTGCGATTTGAACACAGAACTGAAAAAAGACCGTTTAATTTGGTTGGATATGGAAATGAGTGGGCTAGACCCCGCAAAAGAGCGTATTTTAGAGTTGGCCATGGTCATTACGGATGGCGGGCTTGAAATTGTTGCGGAAAGTCCCGTTTTAGTGATTCATCAAGATAAAACGGTGCTCGATGGGATGGATGCTTGGAATCAGGGTACGCATAGCAAATCAGGCTTAATTGATAAAGTGATTGCCTCAAGCACAACTGAAGAAGAAGCTGAGAAGATTTGTTTGGAGTTTTTAGCCGCCCACCTCAAATCAGGAGTTTCACCGATGTGTGGCAATACGATCCATCAAGATCGAAGATTTATGGCCAGATATATGCCCAAACTGGAAGGATTTTTCCATTACAGAAATATTGATGTTTCCACGGTAAAAGAGCTTTGTAAACGATGGCGGCCTGACGTCGCGAAGAATTTTACAAAAAAACAAGCCCATACCGCATATGCAGACATCATTGAGTCTATTGAAGAGTTACGCTATTACCGAGAAAACTTCTTTAGAAGTCCCCATAGCTGAAGGCATTTCCTGAAGTCACGGTTTAGGCTTTAGGAGGTGTTTGATCAGTTAATAGCTACTCATGCTGTTTCTCTGGAAGTCACTTTAGTCACCAATCATGTGAATGATTTTATGAATTATCCAGATCTAAAAGTTCAAAACTGGGTAAATCAATCAATTTACAAAGTTTTGGGTTTTAATTCTTGAGTTTAATCGCTGATTTTGGTCGAAACGCTTTCACAACTGAGTCATTTGTTTCGATATAGGGACCGCCAATCAAATCAATGCAATAGGGCACAGCAGCAAAAATGCCTGAAGTAACCACTTTATCATCAGCATCCTTTAAACCCTCTAGGGTCTCAGCAATCGCTTTAGGTTGACCGGGTAAATTGATGATGAGCGCTGCATGATTGTCAATTTCGCGAAGAGCGCCAACTTGACGTGACAGAATCGCCGTAGGGACGAACTTTAAGCTAATTTGCCGCATTTGTTCACCAAATCCAGGCATTTCTCGAGTACTGGCAGCTAGGGTTGCTTCTGGCGTTACATCACGGCGGCTAGGCCCAGTTCCACCAGTGGTTAATACCAAATCGCATTTCTCGACATCGACTAATTCAATTAAGGTTTTAGTAATGACGGCTTGTTCATCTGCGATGAGTCTTGTGATGCACGTAAATGGCGTCATTAAAGCGCTACTTAACCACTTTTCAAGTGCGGGAATTCCTTGATCTTCATAGATCCCCTCAGAGGCTCGGTCGGAGATGGAGACGAGGCCGATACGAATTTGAGCTGAATTTACAGTATTTGTCATAGTGATTTTCATAGTTGATACAAATAATCGCTATGATAAGGGAATGACAAATAAAATTTTTACTTATTCCGCATTTGAGTTTCAAGAAATCATTCAAGATGCCCTTTCTCGAGCCAAATCCCTTGGAGCAACCGACGCTGCCGTTGAGGTATCTGAAGGCAATGGCTTATCAGTCTCAGTTCGCCGTGGCGAAGTTGAAACCATTGAGCGTAGCGTTGATAAATCCTTAGGGATTAGCGTGTATTTAGGTCATCAGCGCGGCAATGCCAGCACGAGTGACTTTTCTCCCGAGGCGATAGAGAGAACGATTCAGGCTGCCTACGATATTGCCAGATATACCGCTCCCGACCCTTATTCAGGATTGGCTGAAGAAGAGCTATTAGAGAAGAATCCCAAAGATTTAGACTTGTTTCATCCATGGGATTTATCTGTCGAAGATGCTATCGAGCTTGCGAAGCGCGCAGAAGACGCAGCTTTTGCAGTAAATAGTTTAATTACTAATAGTGATGGTGCTTCGATCGCTGCCAATCAGACCCATTTTCAGATGGGAACGACACGTGGATTTTTAGCAGGCTACCCCTTTTCCAGGCATTACATCTCCTGTGCGCCGATTGCTAGTGCAACACGCCGTAAAGGTGCGCCGATGCAAAGAGATGACTGGTATTCCACCTCGCGTTTACCTCAAGAGCTTGCAGACCCTGAAGCCATTGGACGTTATGCCGCACAACGAGCCTTATCTCGCCTTGGCGCAAGGCCAATACCAACACAAAAATGCCCGGTAATATTTGAAGCTCCAGTGGCAATTGGATTATTAGGGGCCTTTGTGCAGGCCATTTCCGGGGGGGCATTGTATCGTCGCTCTAGCTTTTTATTAGATAGTCTTGGCAAGCAAGTTTTCCCCGATCATATTCAGATTGATGAAGATCCACATCGCTTAAGATTGAGTGGTAGCACACCATTTGATGATGAGGGGGTAAGGACTCAGGCTCGTCAGGTCGTTTCTGCCGGTGTTGTACAGGGTTATTTTTTATCCACTTATTCAGCGCGCAAATTAGGGATGCAAACTACAGGTAATTCAGGTGGCGCGCATCATCTAAAAATGGTAAGTTCTAGAACCTTACCCAGTGATGATTTATCTGGATTGGCGAAAAAAATGGGGCGTGGACTTCTTGTCACTGAACTGATGGGGCAGGGGGTTAATTACGTCACGGGGGATTACTCTAGAGGAGCCTTTGGCTACTGGGTTGAAAACGGTGTGATTCAATATCCCGTAGAAGAAATTACCATTGCTGGCAACCTCAAACAAATGTTCTTAGATATTGAAACCATTGGCTCAGATGTATTAACACGCGGAACTAAAGAGTGTGGCTCCATTCTCCTTCGTGAAATGATGATTGGCGGATTGTGAAAACCGCATGAAGAAGAGCATTCAATATCTTGTAAAAGAAATTGAGGAATCAAAAAGATCTTAGTTCGTTATTTTCTAGAATAGGTAACAAAAGCAAATGCTGGAAATTCTTTTCCAGCATTTTTGAGGTCTGGTTCCGTAGGGTGTTCTTCAAAATGTGTCACGCGCCAATCTTCTTCTTCAAACTCTGGGAAATGGGTGTCGCCAACCACATCGATTTGTACTTCAGTAATCATCATTTCATCAGCAAATTCTATTGCCTGTTCATAGACTTGAGCGCCACCAATAATAAATACCTGTTCAGAAGTCTCGCAGGCCGATAAAGCATCTTCAAGATTTAAAAATGTTTCTGCATCTTCAGCTGAGAATCCAGGAGTTCTACTGATCACGATATTTCTGCGATCGGGTAAAGGGCGCCCTAAAGACTCCCAAGTGTTACGGCCCATAATGATGGGATGACCTAGCGTGGTATTTTTAAAGTGCTTCAAATCCGCGGGTAGATGCCATGGCAACTCATTATCACGGCCAATTACACCTTGGGTAGAGCGTGCAACGATGATCGTGATTTTCATGATGATTAAATGGCCACAGGGGCTTTGATTGCAGGATGAGATTCGTAGCCAAGAACTTCAAAATCCTCAAACTCATAGTCAAAAATACTTAGGGGGGTACGTTTGACGACTAATTGTGGAAGAGGTAGTGGGTTTCTAGTGAGTTGTAAATTGACTTGCTCCAGATGATTTAAATATAAGTGACAATCGCCCCCCGTCCACACAAAATCACCTACTGCAAGACCAGTTTGCTCTGCCACCATATGAGTGAGTAAGGCGTAGCTTGCGATATTAAAGGGAACTCCCAAGAAAATATCTGCACTGCGTTGATAAAGTTGGCAAGAAAGTTTTCCATCGGCCACGTAAAACTGAAAAAAAGCATGACATGGTGCTAAGGCCATCGACGGAATATCCGCCACATTCCAAGCTGAGACGATGATACGGCGGGAGTCTGGAGTGGTTTTAATTTGTTCAATAATTTGGCTAATTTGATCGATATGTTGACCGCTAGGTGTTGGCCAAGAGCGCCATTGATAGCCATAAATAGGCCCCAACTCACCATCCGGTTTGGCCCATTCATTCCAAATGGAAACACCACGCTCAGTTAGCCAGTGATTATTCGTGCTGCCTTTGAGGAACCAAAGCAGTTCGTAGATGATCGATTTGAGATGGAGTTTTTTGGTGGTCACCATAGGAAAGCCTTTGGCCAAATCAAAGCGCATTTGGTGACCAAAGACGGATAAAGTTCCAGTTCCAGTTCGATCAGTTTTTTTGACGCCGTGATCGAGAACGTGGCGCATCAGATGTAAATAAGAATCCATCACTTATTTTAGGCGAAAACCAAAGGCAGGCAAATATTTAGTGTGATTTTATTTCGGTTGCTTTTTTCGTGCCTGAATTCCTAGACCTAGAATCACGATCAAAGACACGATCATTAAGATAAATTCATGATATGGATGAAGTATTTCATTAAACCAAGGATCTAGAAGTTTTTCATGGCCAATCATTTTGACGCCTGTAATGATTAAAACCGTACCACCAACATAAATGAGCCAGGTATATTTTTCAAGAAGTCGCAAAACCAGTTGACTGCCAAATACAACAATCGGGATGCTAATCAGAAGACCAATAACAACCAAATAAACATTCCCTTCCGATGCCCCTGCAACAGCAAGCACATTATCAATACCCATGACTGCATCGGCAATAATAATGGTCCGCATGGCACCCCAAAAGGTAACTGATCCAGCTTCTTTGTGATCATCGCCACTATCGGCGATGAGTTGATAAGCAATATAAAGTAAGGCTAAACCACCGACGGCGCTTAATCCAGGAATCTTTAGTAATTGCACCGCCAAAATGGTCATGATGGTCCGAATCACAATCGCACCAACAGAGCCCCACATAATCGCTTTACGCTGCAAATTAGTAGGAAGATTTTTTGTTGCAAGAGCAATCAGAATGGCATTATCCCCAGCAAGAACCAGGTCGATAATGATGATTGCGATTAAATTATCAATGAGGGTCGCATATTCAGCAGGCATCCCTAAACCATACAGCAGTTTTAAAGACATTCCAAGCTAAAACCTTAAAACCCTAGTCAAAAGTAGGGGTTTCTACGCCGAGAACTTTATGCAATTTTGGAGATGTGGTGGTGTATTGCAGATGTACCTTTTTATCGGGATACATATATTCTTTAGCAGCAAAAGCCGCCAAAGCTGCTTCATGGAAGCCTGATAAGATCAGTTTCTTTTTACCAGGATAGGTATTGATATCACCGACAGCGTAAATACCTGGAATATTGGTAGCAAATTTTTCTGTATCGACAACGAGTTGTTTGCGCTCAATATCGAGCCCCCAATCGGCGATAGGACCAAGTTTTGGGGAGAGACCAAAGAAGATTAGAAGCATGTCAAGTGGTATTCGGCGCGTAACGCCGTCCGCACCGGTTACTTTGATTTCGGTCAAAGTAGACTCTTTTTCTTCAAAGCCAGTAATTTGACCGACTTCGAACTGCATTTCATATTCCGCACAACGTTCTTTCATTTTTGCAACCGATGCGGGGGCCGCTTTAAAGCCATCTCGACGATGAATCAAAATGACACTTTCTGCTTTTCCAACAAAATTAAGTGCCCAATCCAAAGCGGAGTCACCACCGCCACAAATTACGATATTTTTACCAAAGAAAACCTCAGGGTTTTTCACACGATAAAAGAGTTGTTTATTATCAAATTGCTCGATACCGTCAACCTTGATTGTTCTTGGTTGGAATGAACCGACGCCAGCAGCAATGAAGATAGTTTTGGTTAAAAAGCGGGTATCTTTAGAGGTCACTATCAAGAATCTGCCATCATCTTGTTGTTGGACTTCAACCACTTCCTGGCCCAGATGAAACGTTGGGTGAAATGGCTCAATTTGCTTTAAGAGATTATCAGTCAGTTCTTGACCAGTACACACTGGAACAGCAGGAATATCATAAATGGGTTTGTCAGGATATAGTTCAACACACTGTCCACCAACTACTGGAAGAGAATCAATAACATGGGCATTGATTTCTAAAAGACCAAGTTCAAATACCTGAAAGAGGCCTACAGGGCCAGCGCCAATAATTACTGCTTCAGTTTCAATGAGGGAGCTTGCTGGTGAAGTATTTAAATCTGACACTAGAAATTCCTAAAAATATGTTCGGAAAAAATATTAGCGGATGAGTTGGTCCAGCTTACTTTTAACATCTTTCCAATCTTCCGCTTCAGGCAAAGAGCCCTTCGATTTGGTAATAGATTTCCAAGAACGGGCGAGTTCAGTATTGAGGGAGATAAAGTGTTGTTGATCGCTCGGAACGTCATCTTCTGCGTAAATCGCATTTACGGGGCATTCCGGGACACAAACCGCGCAATCGATACATTCATCCGGATCAATCACTAAAAAATTGGGTCCTTCACGAAAGCAGTCAACTGGGCAGACATCCACGCAATCGGTATATTTACATTTAATGCAAGATTCTGTGACAACGTAAGTCATGATGAAATAATGTTTAGCAGTAAAAAATTTATTTTACCGTAAAAACTACTTGATTTTCATTCGCTTAAATAGTTTTGTTATATTTTTAGCCTACAAGCACATATTTGCTGATGAAATAATTGCTTCCACTACAATCTTTTAGTCGATTAGGAGAAAAACGTATGACCTTAACCCTCGCAAAACCGAAGATTTTTGTAGCAAGGCAAATATTTCCAGAGGGTTTGGAGCGCTTGCGAGTGGTGGCTGACGTAGATTATAACGACCAAACAGCTCCTTTGAGCCCTGGCGATTTATCAATTCGTTTGGCACATGTTGACGGTGCATTAGTGACCGGTAGCGAAAAAATTGATGCTCAAACCTTGGGGCAGGCAGCTCGTTTAAAAATTGTCTCGAATATTGCAGTCGGGTTTAATAATTTTGATATTCAATTACTCACTGAAAAAAATATTTTCGCCACAAATACACCAGATGTATTGACAGATACCACAGCAGATATGGGGTTTTTATTACTGATGGCAGCGGCTAGACGACTTTCCGAGAGCGAGCATTGGTTACGCGCTGGGCATTGGAAGAATTGGTCTTTAGGTGGCATGATGGGGGTCGATATTCATCACTCCACCATCGGCATTATGGGGATGGGTCGGATCGGCCAAGCAATTGCTAGACGCGCCTTAGCTTTTGGTATGACGGTGATTTACTATAACCGTCGGCGACTTCCTGAAGAGATTGAGAAGGTATGCCAAGCAAGGTATGTGAGTAAAGAAGAGTTATTAAAAACTGCAGATCATGTGATGTTGGTAATGCCTTATGTCCCAGAAAATCATCATTTTATTGCCAAAAAAGAACTTGCCTTAATGAAGCCTACCGCTACCCTGGTAAACATTGCTAGAGGAGGTATAGTGGACGAGAATGCCTTAATTCATGCTCTGCAGCATCAACAAATTTTCTCTGCAGGCCTTGATGTTTATGAAGGGGAACCTAATATTCATCCAGGATTATTAGATGTACCCAATATTGTTTTAGCGCCACATATTGGAAGTGCAACCAAAAAAACGCGTCTAGCGATGATGCATTTAGCGATTGATAATTTACTTGCGGGCCTGAATCAGCAGCGACCACCTCATCTAATCAATAGTGAGTTATGGAAATAATTGTAAGTTGTGGAAATAGACAAATCGAAAAAAAACTTATTGATCTTCGGGTATTTCTTTGAGATCAAGTTCGATACCACCAAATTTTGCAGCGACCCAGTTGTAGACTTTACAAGCAAGCCATAAGATTGCAAAACCCAAAATTGCGTTCAGAAATACCCCGTATAGGACTACAAATAGGGGGATTTCGCCATAACGAAGATAAGCATCGATAAAGAATAAGCCAATGACTGGCAGTGAAAAACACATATAAACCAATACAAGCGTTTTCGCTGTATGGATTGGATCTACCGATATGATTTCTCGCTTACTACTGGACATGGCAATGTAATTCTTCTAAATAATTGTTGTTTAAAAAAGCACAATTATATTAGATTAAACAATTTATCGCAGAGATGTCTACTTGATCGCCATGAAATATTTGTGACTGTGGTGCAAATAAAGTAATAAGGCAGTCAGCCTCACTCATGGAGCGCAGAATCCCGGAGCCTTGATGACCATGTGGCTTGACCCAAAGATCGCCGGAATCATCACGGTGCAAGATCCCACGAATAAACTCCGTTCGACCAGGTTTTTTGCTAAAAGTACCATCAAACTTCGCCCGGAAAATCTTGGGAGTGTGGTTTGCGCCACTCATATATAGCAGGATATCTTGCACAAATTGATAAAAAGTTACCATCACAGCAACTGGGTTGCCGGGTAAACCAAATAAAACCGCCGATGAATCTGACGCATTGATTTTGCCGAAGGCCATAGGCCTTCCTGGTTTGATGGCTAGAGTCCAAAAAGCGACATCACCTAAATCTTGCATGATTTTTTTGGTGAAGTCTGCCTCACCAACTGAAACTCCCCCTGAAGTGATGATGGCATCAGCTTGATTGGCCGCCGTTGAGAAGGCATCTCGGAGTGCAAGAGGATCATCACGCACAATACCAAGATCGATTAATCGCACTCCCAATTGAGTTAGCATCCCGAGAAGGGTATAGCGATTACTATCAAATAAAGCACCCTCAAGAATCTCCCCCCCTAAAGGAGTTACTTCATCCCCTGTGGAGAAGTAAGCTACCGTAAGCCGTTTTTTTACCTGAACCGTGGCGTAGCCCATCGAGGCAATTAAGCCAAGATCACTGGGTCGCAGAATACGTCCAAGTGGTAAAACCTCATCACCTAAACAAATATCCTCACCTTGCAAACGAAGGTTTTCACCCGCTTGAATTTTTAAAGGATCAAATGTAATTCCTTGAGGGGTAACGGTTACCCATTCTTGTGGAATAACCGTATCGCAACAAGCAGGCATTACAGCACCAGTCATGATGCGAACACAGTGGAGATTTGGGGCAAATTGCTGTAGTAATTCTTGTTGGGTCGCTTGGCCAGCCATTTGCTTGCCAATGACAGTGAGTTCAACACTGGATTGATGGCTTAATACAGTTGAAGAAAAGGCATAGCCATCCATCGCGGAATTATTGGCTGAGGGCACATTCATGTTGGCAATCATGGGACTTGCAAGAACTCGCCCTAGACACTCTTCCAGTGGAATGATTTCGTTACCCAGCTTCACACGAAAATTATGCGTATAGGAGCGCATAAACTCTTTTGCAATATCGATTTGTAGTGCATTCGGATTAAACAAGTCACTCCCTTTTTGCTTTTGCCACTTTTCTTGAAGTTGTCCTGTATCTGGAAATGATGGATTCACGGTAGCAAGCTTTCAATCTTCAGTAGGTCTTCAGGGGTATTGATATTTGCAAAAGCAGATGCATCTGGAAAAAGTATCTCAACATATTTCAGTTGATGAAACCAGCGATCGATTTTACGTTCCCCCTGATCTAAAAAATGACTCAGATGATCCTTTAAGCTATTCTTCATTAAGCAAAATACTGATTGATTTTGTTGTTGATCCTGGGCATTTTTTGTGACTGCGTAGCTGACATCCGCATGACTTGCTTGCAACCCGATCATTAAGCGTTCGACAAGGTCTAGTGGGAATAAAGGGGAGTCACATGGAACAATCGCTAAATAAGGTGCTATGCAATGACTTAGACCGACATGAAAACCAGCCAGCGGTCCAGAAAAATCTAAATGGGTATCTGCATAGACAGGTAACTTAGATAATGCATAACGGTCTTGATTGCGATTGGCGTTGAGCATCAATGCGCCCACTTGAGGGGCAAGCCTTTCAATACAGTGTTCATAAAGAGCACGTTGTTTAAGCTGAATAAGACCTTTATCTTGACCGCCCATTCTTTGAGCTTGACCACCACACAAAATCAAACCTTCAATCAATGCTGTCGCCATGATGTTTATCCCCCAATGTATGACATTTCAACTTTGGGGTGATGAATTTCACCTTGCTGAATTTGGGTGCGTAACTCTGAGTAACGATCATCACGCGAATGCCAAATATGAGCAACTGCATTAGCAATTGCAAGGTCACTCACATCAGAGCGTAGTAATGTTTTGAGATCATAACCTTGGTTGGCAAATAGGCAGAGGAATAGTTTGCCCTCCATTGAAATTCTAGCGCGTGTACAGGAATGACAAAATGTTTCTGTAACGCTAGAAATAACGCCAATTTCACCGCTACCGTCGAGCATTTTCCAGCGCTTTGCAACTTCGCCAGGATAGTCAGGGTCAATCGCAATTAATGGGAATTCTTCTTGGATTTTTTCGATCACATGGCGCGATGGCAGGACTTCATTCATTTGCCAGCCGTTCGTATTACCGACATCCATGTATTCGATGAAGCGCACAATCACGCCCGTATTTCGAAAGTGTTTGATCATCGGCAAAATTTCTTGGTCATTGACACCTTTTTTGACAACCATATTTACTTTGACCGATTCGAACCCCACCTGAACAGCTGCCTCGATACTTTCTAGAACATCACGCACAGCAAAATCAACATCATTCATTTTCCGAAAACTTGCATCATCAATACCGTCTAGACTCACGGTGATACGTTTTAAGCCAGCATTTTTGAGTGCTTGAACTTTCTTTTTCAGTAAACTTCCGTTCGTCGTTAATGTGAGATCAATTGGCGAGTTTTCTAGAGTTTGCAGGGGCGACAGCATCTCAATAAGATGTTCAATCCCTTTGCGAAGAAGGGGTTCACCCCCAGTTAGCCGAATTTTCTTTACCCCATGAGTAATAAAAATTTGGGCAAGACGAGTAATTTCCTCAAAGGTCAATAATTCTTTTTGGCCTAGGTAGTTATAGTCACTTGTAAAAATCTCTTTTGGCATGCAGTACGGACATCGAAAATTACAGCGATCCGTGACTGAGATTCTTAAATCTTGAAGTAATCTACCTCGGAAGTCTTGTAAAACTCCCGTAGGTTGATTAAATTCCGCAGGCAAAAGTGCGAGCGTTGTTTTACTCTGGAGGGCATCCAAAGCTGAGATTGGGATGATTTTTTTCATTCCAATATCAACATTAGTCGTTAATGAACAGCGCGTTCAGCACCACCAGTTTCTACCAAAATCATCGGACCTTCAATCCGTGGGGTAGACGGCCTTGGTTCACGAGGAACATGAGCCAATTTCGGTTGAGCTGCAATTTCGCGAAGTACTTCTTGATGTCGTTCTGGATTGGTATCGACCCAAACTAAACCAACATGCGATAAAACAGCCTCTAGAGGTTCACGATTTAAAGCTTGCATCGCAACCGTTGGAAAGGCAACGGGAGTTTTAGGCAGAGGAACCGGTGCAATTGTTGGCGCTGAAGCAGCGGGAGCCACTGGAGCAACATTGACAGACGAACTCAGGCTGGTAGCTGCAGAACTTGCCACCATGACATTTGCGCTGACCTGTGAAGCGGAGTTTGCGCTTTGCTCGGGCATTTGCTCAGTTAAAACCAATTGTTCAAACGCATCAGTTGTCTTGTCATTACGATCGGCACGATCTTTATTGCGATTCCGATTGCGTCGGTTACGTGAACGGCGTTTTTCATCGCTACCTTCCTGTGAATCTGCAGAGGTCTGAGGAATATCCGTTTGATTGAGTAAAGTAGTTTCAGTCGATTTTTCTTGATCTGGGCGTTGGTTACGACCACGTCTTGGTTTAGGTGCTTGCTGAGAACCGTTAGAACCTGCATTGGCAGTTGCGTCTCCCGTATTTTCAAGATTTCTAGGTTGATCATCGGCTTGGCGTTGTTGATCTGGACGGCCACGACGCTGCGGTTGCTTGCGAGCAGGGCGATGAGCGGGTTGCGCAGGGGTAACAACGACTGGCGCAGTTGCTGCGGGAGTGCCAGAAAAGAGACGCTTGATAAAGCCCATAAAACCTATCGTTTGATTAGGGTTTATCGGAGCTTGTGCCTTGGCTTGTTCAGCACGTTGATTGATTGGTGCCGGTTGACTTGGCGTGATGCCACGAACTGCAGCAACTTGACGAGGTTTGGTTTCCTCAGCACGTTTACTGACAATCGTATCCTCTTCCATTTCCTTTGCCACTTCTTCAGCAATCGCATAACTTGCTTTATTTTGATCTAATCTTGGATCATCATGGCGCAATCTTTCGAGCTTGTAGTGAGGCGTTTCTAAATACTTATTCGGAATTAAGAGAACATTTACTTTGGAACGAGCTTCAATTTTGATGACTTCCGAGCGTTTTTCATTCAATAAGAAAGCAGCAACATCTACCGGAACTTGGCAATGAATAGCCGCCGTATTTTCTTTCATACTTTCTTCTTGAATAATACGTAATACTTGGAGAGCAGAAGACTCCGTATCACGAATATGTCCGGTACCAGTACAACGTGGGCAAGTAATATGGCTACCTTCAGATAAGGCAGGGCGAAGACGTTGACGAGAAAGTTCCATTAAGCCAAATTTTGAAATTTTCCCCGTTTGAACTCGGGCACGATCATGCCTGAGAGCATCTTTAATACGGTTCTCAACATCTTTTTGGCTCTTTGGTGACTCCATATCAATAAAGTCAATCACAATCAGCCCACCCAAGTCACGAAGACGCATTTGACGAGCAATTTCATCGGCAGCTTCTAAGTTGGTCCTTGTGGCTGTTTCTTCGATATCCGAGCCACGAGTTGCACGAGCGGAGTTAACGTCAACAGAAACTAAAGCTTCGGTATGGTCAATCACAATCGCGCCACCGGAAGGCAGGTTAACTGTTCTGGAATAGGCAGTCTCAATTTGGTGCTCGATTTGGAAACGAGAAAAGAGCGGTACATCCTCATGGTAGCGTTTGACCTTTGGCATATTGTCAGGCATAACGACGGACATAAATGCTTGGGCTTGTTCAAAAATATCGTCTGTATCAATGAGGATTTCACCGATATCTGGCTGGAAATAATCACGAATCGCACGAATGACCAAACTAGATTCTAGGTAAATCAGCAAAGGAGCTTGATTCGACTTGGCGGCAGAGTCAATTGCTGACCACAATTGCATGAGATAACTTAAATCCCATTGCAGTTCTTCCGTATCACGTCCGATACCAGCAGTTCTAGCAATAATGCTCATACCATCTGGAATTTCTAGACCAGCCATTGCTTCGCGGAGTTCTTGACGATCTTCACCTTCAATACGACGAGAAACACCACCACCTCGAGGATTATTAGGCATCAATACTAAATAGCGACCCGCTAGAGAGATAAAGCTAGTTAAAGCTGCACCTTTATTGCCACGTTCTTCTTTTTCCACCTGGACAATGATTTCTTGACCCTCTTTAAGAGCGTCCTTAATCGTTGCTTTTTTTACATCGACTCCCTCAGCAAAGTAAGCGCGTGAGATTTCTTTAAAAGGTAAAAAACCATGGCGTTCTTCACCATAATTCACAAAACAAGCCTCTAAAGAAGGCTCAATACGGGTAATCACACCCTTGTAAATATTGCCCTTTTTTTGTTCACGACCAGCGGCTTCAATATCGAGATCGACTAGTTTTTGCCCATCAACAATCGCAACACGCAATTCTTCTTGTTGGGTTGCGTTAAATAACATTCTTTTCATAACAGTTTCCTTTTCAGAAAGCTCTTTAGCAAAAGAAGAATGAACAGGGCGAAGATACGGTAACCAGGAGGTTCACCAAACTGGATATGTAAATCATATCCAAAAAACCTTTTATATTTAATAACTTATATATCTTATTAAACTTACTGCTTCGCATGCTCGCTAGGACTTTACAGCCACTTAGCGTTCACAAATATATCTGTCAAACTTCCACTTATGCTCTACAAGAGCTTTCAATTTCTGCTCCTCATTTCAACAAGGGGGGAGCTACCTTGGGGAAAATGCCTTCCCTAGCTATAATTAGTGCAATTACAGTAAAACACAGTTGGAAATTTTCTGATTTGGATTCGTTGCAACCGCAGTTTTTGATGCACTAATGCCGATTATATTGCAAAGTCATTGTTTTTAGTAAAACTACTACATATATATACAAAATAATTTATAAAGTCTCTTCATGTCTGAACCTAGCGTTAGTCAAATCACCATTTCAGAGGAAGAGGAGGGGCAAAGGTTAGATAATTTCCTCCTAAAGTGGGCTAAAGGAGTACCTAAAAGCCACATTTATCGAATTATTCGATCTGGTGAAGTTCGGGTCAATAAGAAGAGGGCGACTGTCACAACGCGGATTACTGCAGGGGATGTATTGCGCATACCTCCCGTTAGAGTTTCGTATCGTGAAGATATTTCTCACGATGTGCAAATTGAATATTCAGCAAAAAAAATCTCTGAAGAAATGCCCATCTTATTTGAAGATGCCTATTTAATGATTGTCAATAAACCTTCAGGTTTAGCAGTTCATGGAGGCTCGGGGGTATCTTTAGGATTAATTGAAGCCCTGCGTATGGCGCGACCTGAGCTGAAATTTTTAGAGCTTGTCCATCGCCTCGATCGGGATACCTCTGGGGTGCTCATCTTAGCCAAAAAAAGAAGTGCACTGACTGCCATGCATGAGGAGATTCGAGAGGGCCGGGTCGACAAAAGATATATGTTGGTGGCGCATGGTCAATTTCAAGGTGGGCAGGGGCATGTCCCCTTAAAGTTTCCACTCCACAAATACCTATTACCCAATGGGGAACGACGTGTGCGAGTTGACCAAGGTGGTCAAGATAGTTACACCATCATCAAACAATTTGGACCTTCACATCAGGGACAGTGTTTCGTGGCAGAGGCGATACTTAAGACTGGCAGAACCCATCAAATTCGAGTCCATTTACAACATATTGGACATCCCATCCTTGGCGATGATAAATACGGGGCATCAGAACTCGATAAAAAAATTGGTGCAAAACGATTAATGCTTCACGCTTTTCGTTTAGTCTTTACACATCCATCCTCCAAAGAAAAAATTCAAATACAGGCACCATTACCTGTAGGTTTTTCAATAGATGTGTTGGGGAATACTCAAGAGGTAATGAAGATATGAAGACGGCAGAGTTGCGTTATGAAATGATTGTTTGGGATTGGGATGGCACGATCATGAATTCCACCCCCACGATTGTGGAGTGTATGCAAAAAGCTTGCGCAGACTTAGATTTGGAAATACCGACGGATGCATTAGCTAGTCACGTCATTGGACTTGGACTGCAAGAGTCGATTCAAATTATTCTACCCAAGTTACATCCGGGAGATTACCCAATAGTCCTCGAGCGTTTTCGTCATTATTATCTTAGTCAAGACCATGAATTAATTTTGTTTCATGGAATTCGTGAGTTACTGGAAGAATTAAAATTGAAAGGTTATTTATTAGCTGTGGCAACTGGTAAGCCGCGCCATGGTTTGGATCGCACCCTACGTATGCATGGTCTAGATCAATTTTTTCACGCCACCAAGACAGCTGACCAAACACGTGCAAAGCCTCACCCTCAAATGTTGCTAGAGCTCCTTGATCAATGGGGAACCCCGCCTCATAAAGTCGTGATGATTGGCGATACGACCCATGATTTAAAAATGGCCAAAAATGCTGGAGTCGATGCAATTGCAGTGACTTATGGGGCTCATCCCAAAGAAGAACTCTTATCGCAAATGCCACTTGCTTGCGTAGATCATGTAAAAGAATTAAGAGATATACTCCTCGGTAAAAGTATCAACAATGAATAAAAAGGAAGCCACATGAGTGATCAAGTCAGTTGGGAAAAGGAGGCATTAGAAAGCTTGCTCAATGAAAATTTAAAAGATAAGCGCAGTGAACGACGGTGGAAAACTATTTGGCGGGTGATTTGGTTAGGATTATTTTTATTTGCCATCTATTCTTTTTTTAATCCCTTTAAAAACAAGTCTAGTACTGTATTGGGCAAACACACCGCATTGGTTAATATTCAAGGTGAAATTGCGAGCAACGCTCCTGCAAATGCAGGGGATATTAATACAGCACTGCAAGCAGCTTTTGAAAGTCCTGATAGTGTCGGAGTGATTGTTAAGATTAATAGTCCAGGTGGTTCCCCAGTTCAAGCGGGCATGATTCACGATGAAATGTTGCGCTTAAGAAAAGAGTACCCCAAAAAACATTTATATGTTGTTGTAGAAGATATATGTGCATCGGGCGGTTACTACATTGCTGTTGCTGCAGAAAAAATATACGTTGATAAGGCAAGTTTAATTGGCTCAATTGGCGTCATCATGAGTGGTTTTGGATACACCGGCCTAATGGATAAATTAGGGGTTGAGCGTCGCGTAATCACTGCTGGAGAAAATAAAGACATGCTTGATCCATTTGTTAAACAAGATCCAAAAAATCGTGAAATATTACAAACGATGATTAATGAGATTCATCAACAATTCATTGAGGTCGTCAAAAATGGCCGTGGTGATCGCTTAAAACCCAATGACACCTTGTTTACAGGTATGGTTTGGAATGGTGCGCGCAGTATAGAGCTAGGGATTGCAGATGAAATGGGCACAATGGATTTTGTAGCCAAAGACGTCATTGGTCAAAAAGACATTATTGATTATTCGCAAACAGAAAATGTTGCAGAACGTATCGCCAAACGCTTTGGGGCCTCTTTTGGAACATCCTTTGCGCAGGCGATGCAAATGATCTCAGTAAAGTAATCAGGCTTGTAAAACAAACACAGCCGGGCGACGATCGAGATCCTGAGGTAATTGAAGGGATTTGGCAAGCAGTAATTTTTTCCATTCCTCAATACTCAAGCGGATGATTAATTCACTTTCGAGGGTTAAGTCCATTGCTAAGCAGAGTTCTGTCTGAGGATGTAAGGATTCCGTTAAGCTTATGAGCATCGAACTATTTCGATAAGGGGTTTCAATCCAAAGATGAGCTGATTGATGTAGTTTTGAATCTTGTTCAATCGACTTAATTTTCTTAAGACGCTCTGGCCCCTTGATGGGTAGGTATCCATGAAAAGAAAAATGTTGACCACTCATCCCAGATGCCATCAAAGCAAGGATTAATGAGTTAGGTCCTGTCAATGGGCGTACTTGAATGCCCATTTGATGCGCTAATGCGACGATTTCCGAGCCAGGGTCAGCTATTGCAGGTAGTCCTGCCTCCGACATCAAGCCCATATCTTGACCTTGCATTAATGGGACTATTAAATCTTTTGGTGAGACTTCAGAGCGAGGGCCACGCCATTGTGTCATTTTAATTTCTTGAATGGGTTTACGAAGAGGGGTGATTTGATGTACGGCTCCCAAGAAAGAACGCGCAGTTTTGGCATTCTCAACAATCCAGCAATCTAGTTGAGCTGCAATTTGCGCAACAAATGGAGGGATAACGTGTGCGATTTGCGATTCACGATTTTCTTCACCAAGCGTATTGGGGACTAAAAACAGCTGACCTTTTTTCATGAAGAGGATTTTAAAGCCATCTGAGGTGCTGGCATTGAATAACCTACTGATCTTAAAATGCCAGAAAGTGCGATGAGTGGTAAGCCGATTAATGCTGTTGGATCGTCGCTTGTTATCTTCGATAATAAGCTGATTCCCAGGCCCTCTGATTTAGCACTTCCGGCACAGTCATAAGGTTTTTCAGTATATAAATAATTTGCTAGAGCATCATCATCTAAATCATGAAAACTCACTTGTGTTGGAATACAGGTATAGACAGAGCGATGCGATTGCTGATGCATCACACATAAGCCAGTTTTAAACACCACTGTTTTACCTTGCATCATTTTGAGTTGTGCTAAAGCGTTTTCGTGAGTGCCTGGTTTTCCTATGGCTTGACCATTAAAATCAGCAACTTGATCCGAAGCAATTACCCAAGCGTTGGGGTGAAGCTTTGCAATTGCTTGTGCTTTTTGATGAGAAAGACGTTCAATCAGATCATCCGTAGATTCTTCATGAAGCCCAGATTCATCAATGTTGGGTGAAATGCATACAAATGGAATACGTAAGCGCTCTAATAATTCTTTTCGATAGATAGAAGAAGAGGCTAAAATAAGAGGTAGTTGGTCTTTCATCGGATTCTTAAGAAAAAGTAATGACTCGAAAACATGCGCCTGTTAAAGAATTGAATGCAAGTTTATCTTCGCTTGCTCAAGTGGATTTTAAGTCAGGTCAATTACTCCATGGTAAAGGTTTTTTGAATTTAATGGATTTACCGCGGATAGTTGATGAGCTCAACAAGCGGAGTTTAGGGGATCACTTTTCTGACCAGGGACTTGTTTGGGAATTGCAGTCATGGCTCGACGAATTGCCAGGAGGTGGGGAGGAGTATCGTATTCAGTTGACCCTTGATTTATTCTATCCCCTCGAGTGTCAGCGTTGTTTGAAACCTTTTTTAGATGAATTACATTTAGTTTCGCAATTTGTCATGAAAGACTCTTTAGAGGAGGTTGAAAATTTCCCCTTGGATAATGATGATGAGGATGCTTTGTTGACCAGTCATCAATTTCAGTTACTAGAATTAATTGAAGATGAAATCTTGCTCAATCTTCCATTAATACCAAAGCATCCTCCAGAAGTGTGTGAATCTAAAATGATTTATGTACCTGGTGTCGTAGGTAGTAGTGAGGAAAATATCCATAATGAAGTAGAAAATTTACCAAAAAATCCTTTTGCAAGCCTGAAAAAGTTAAAATTTGATGCTTGAGGTTTAAAAGGATTAGATTTTTTGCTAAATAAGTGGTAGAATTTATGATTGTTTAGGAGTTAATCACTATGGCCGTCCAACAGAATAAAAAATCCCCATCAAAGCGTGGCATGCACCGTGCCCATGACTTTTTAGTTGCACCCGCATTGGCTATAGAGCCAACGACTGGTGAAGCCCATTTGCGTCATCACGTGAGCCCAACTGGCTATTATCGTGGTCGCAAAGTAGTTAAGACTAAAAACGATTAATTTGTTGTTAAACCTACTTGGGTTTGAACTAATTAATGGATTCCCCTAAAGAATTCATGTACATAATAAGACGACAAGAGTCGTCTTATTTTCATGTCTCTTCACTATGACAATCACCATTTCTGTTGATGTAATGGGTGGTGATCATGGCATCTCAGTCACAATTCCTGCTTGTTTAGAACTTCTGCATGATTACTTAGATACCGAAGTCCTTCTAGTTGGTGATGAGGCAGCAATACAAAAAGCCCTCAGAAAAGTTTCTGCAGAACTTAAGCGTCGTATCAAAATTATTTCAGCGACTGAAGTCATTGGTAGCGACGACTCGATTGAAGTTGCTCTTCGTCGCAAAAAAGATTCGTCGATGCGAGTTGCGATTGAGCAGATCAAAGAACAGCATGCCGATGCAATCGTGTCTGCTGGTAACACAGGGGCCCTAATGGCAATATCTAGGTACTTGCTCAAAACTCTCAATGGCATTGATCGACCTGCGATTGCTACACGAATGCCGAATCAAAAAGGTACTGGAACAACCGTTCTCGATTTAGGTGCAAATTCCGATTGTGAGGCATTTCATTTATTGCAATTTGCCCAAATGGCCAATGTGATGGTGCGAGTCATCGACAATATACCTAGTCCGACGATTGGCTTATTAAATATTGGTGAAGAAGTCATTAAAGGCAATGATGTTGTGAAGCAGGCAGGTGCGTTATTGCGCAAAAGTCAGCTCAATTTTTACGGCAATGTGGAGGGTAATGACATTTTTAAAGGAACCACCGATGTAGTGGTTTGTGATGGCTTTGTTGGAAATGTGGCTCTAAAAACCAGTGAAGGTTTGGCCAGCATGATCTCGCAAATGATCAAAGAAGAATTTAGTCGGTCACTCTTAACAAAGTTTTTAGCTTTTTTAGTATTGCCGATTTTGTTAAGATTTCGTAAACGTGTTGATCATCGAGCCTACAACGGTGCGATGTTATTGGGATTAAAAGGTTTAGTCATCAAAAGTCATGGTTCGGCAGATAAATACGCTTTTTATGTTGCTTTAGTGCGCGCATATGAAGCAGCAAAAAATAAAATGGTTGAAAATATTGAAAAAGCATTTGAACATACTGAAACTTTAAATAAAGCCCTAGCTACTCCAAACAATCTTTTGCCGACAACGGAACAGGTTGAAATAAAATCATAAGTTATGACTAAGTTTGCAAAAATTATCGGTACTGGAAGTTATTTACCTGATCAAAAGATCAGTAATGATGCATTAGCGAGTCGTCTTGCAGAGCAAGGGGTCGAAACGAGTGATGAGTGGATTTTTTCTCGAAGTGGGATCAAGAGTCGACATTTTGCAAGTCCGGAGCAAATGACGAGTGATTTAGCCGTTCAAGCTGCCAGGGCTGCGATTGAGGCGGCGCAGATTGATATTCAAAGTATTGATTTGATTATCTTGGCCACCTCTACTGCTGATCATTTAGGCGGCTTTCCAAGTACTGCTTGCGTAGTTCAAGATAAATTAGGAATTCAAAGTCAATGCGCAGCCTTTGATGTTCAGGCTGTTTGTTCTGGATTTATGTATGGTCTTCATTTGGCGGATGCATTAATCAGGTCCGGGACAAATCAACGTGTATTGGTCATTGGTGCCGAAGTGTTTTCAAGGATCTTAAATTTTCAAGATCGCACTACTTGCGTGTTATTTGGTGATGGAGCAGGCGCCGTATTACTTGAAGCTAGCGGTGAGCCAGGCATTCTAAGTAGTGCTTTACATGCGAATGGTTCTTATCGAGATATTTTATGTGTGCCCGGAAATAGCAATGCTGGTGAAATCGTTGGTTCTGCATTTTTAAAGATGGATGGTCAGGCAGTATTTAAATTGGCTGTAAAAGTACTTGAGCAAGTTGCCATTGAAGTGTTGGACAAGGCGCAATTAACTACCGCTCAAATTGATTGGTTAATTCCTCATCAAGCGAATATTCGCATTATGGAAGGAACAGCTAAAAAACTAGGGATTGCTTTAGATCACGTCATCGTTACTTTGGCTCAGCAGGGGAATACTTCTGCAGCGTCGGTGCCATTAGCTTTAGATCAAGGGATTCGACGTGGCAAAATTCAACGCGGTCAACATTTATTATTAGAAGGTGTTGGTGGAGGTTTTACTTGGGGTGCTGCGTGCATTCGTTATTAAAGTAAATTGACCATAAAATAGAAGATATGAATAAAAAAATTGCTTTTGTATTTCCCGGTCAAGGTTCTCAATCCGTGGGAATGTTAGATGCATTTAGTGGCGATACTGCAGTGCAGAGCACGCTCAAAGAGGCTAGTGACGCCATTGGTTTTGATCTCGGACAAATGATTCAAGCTGGACCTGCAGAAGCTTTAGCGTTGACCGAAAATACACAACCCGTGATGTTAACAAGTGCGATTGCAATTTACCGTGCTTGGTTGGCTGCAGGTGGAGTTGTCCCGACGATGGCTGCAGGCCATAGTTTAGGTGAATACACTGCCTATGTTGCATCAGGTGCAATTGGATTTCACAATGCGGTTCCACTCGTTCGATTTCGGGCTCAGACCATGCAAACTGCAGTTCCCGTGGGCACTGGAAGTATGGCAGCAATTGTAGGTATGGATGATGCTAGTGTGATTCAATTATGTAAAAGTAGTGAGTTAGCGACAGGTAAAATTGTTGAGGCAGTGAACTTTAATGCACCGAATCAAGTGGTGATTGCTGGGGACAAAGAGGCGGTTGATGAAGCTTGTGCTAAGGCTAAGCCTGCTGGTGCCAAGTTAGTTGTGCCGCTCGCGGTATCTGCACCTTTTCATTCAAGTTTATTAAGGCCAGTAGCTGAGACATTGCGTGGTTATTTGAGTAAAGTCGAAATTTATCCACCAGGATTTTCTGTGGTGAATAATGTTGATGTGACAGTGATTGATGATCCGATTGGGATTCGGGATACCCTAGTGCGTCAGTCCTACTCCCCAGTGAGGTGGGTAGAGACTATTAGGTACATGTCCAGTCAGGGTATTACTCAGGTAGTTGAGTGTGGTCCTGGTAAGGTTTTAGCTGGGATGGTCAAGCGGATTGATACAGATTTAAAAGTACTTAATATTTATGATCCAAGTAGTATTTCTCAAGTCCTTGAAGAGTTAAGTAAATAAGATGAATGTTCAATTACAAGGTAAGGTAGCACTCGTCACCGGAGCTTCTCGTGGTATTGGTCAAGCGATTGCATTGCAGCTTGCAAAATCGGGTGCGATTGTGATTGGCACGTCAACTTCTGAATCTGGAGCGCAATCAATTACTCAAGCTTTAGCAGCTAGCGCAGAAATATCCAACCCCGGTAAAGGTATGGTGTTAAACGTTACCCATGTTCAGGCCTGTGATGACATCATTAATACCATCGTGAAAGAGTATGGTGGACTTGATATATTAGTGAATAATGCGGGCATTACACAAGATCAGCTATCGATGAGAATGAAAGATGACGATTGGGATATGGTCATTCAAACCAATTTGTCGGCCGTATTTCGGATAAGTAGAGCGGTTTTAAGACCGATGATGCGGGCCAAGGGTGGCAGAATTATTCATGTGACATCGATTGTTGGGCACATGGGTAATCCGGGTCAAGCAAACTATGCGGCTGCCAAGGCTGGAGTAGCCGGTATGAGTAGATCGCTTGCACGTGAAATAGGCAGTAGAAATATTACCGTCAACTGTGTTGCGCCGGGCTTTATTGACACAGATATGACTCGAGCTTTATCAGAAGATCAACAGAATGCTTTAAAGGGAAATATCCCTCTTGGTAGACTGGGAACTGCTGATGATGTAGCAAATGCGGTGGTTTTTTTGGCATCTGACCAAGCAGGTTATGTCACTGGAACGACTTTGCATGTTAATGGCGGGTTATATCTCGCATAATGTTTTACGAAACTGATAAAATACTCTTTAATTTAACAACATCCCTGGAGGGAACGCATGGACAATATTGAACAACGAGTTAAGAAAATCGTCGCCGAGCAATTAGGCGTGGCTGAAGCTGAGGTCAAAAACGAATCATCATTCGTCAATGATTTAGGTGCTGATTCACTTGATACCGTTGAACTTGTAATGGCTTTAGAAGATGAATTTAGTATTGAGATTCCTGATGAAGAAGCAGAGAAAATCACGACTGTTCAATTAGCAATTGATTTTGCTACTTCAAAAGCACAAGGCTAATCATAGTGTCTTTTGCAAGAGACCAACGCCGGGTAGTGGTTACCGGCCTAGGTTTAGTCAGTCCGGTAGGAATTACGGTTGCTTCAGCTTGGGATAACATCCTAGCAGGTAAGTCAGGTATAGCTACGATATCTAAATTTGAGCATTCAGGTTTATCAGTGCATTTTGCTGGTGAAGTTAAAGATTTTCAAATTGAGGATTATGTTTCTGCCAAAGAAGCCAGACATATGGATACATTTATCCACTATGGCATTGCGGCTGGAATACAAGCGTTTAAAGACAGCGGTTTAGTGATTACTGAAGCAAATGCAGAACGTTGTGGCGTTCTCGTAGGTTCAGGCATTGGCGGTTTGCCGATGATTGAAGAAACCCACAAGGAGTATGTAGACCGTGGCGCTAGAAGAATTTCACCATTCTTTGTGCCAGGTTCAATTATTAACATGATTTCTGGCCATTTAAGTATTAATCTAGGTCTCAAAGGGCCAAACCTTGGCGCTGTTACCGCCTGTACAACAGGCTTACACAGTTTGGGTCTTGCAACAAGATTAATTCAGTACGGTGATGCGGATGTCATGATTGCAGGTGGTGCAGAGTCAACAGTATCCCCATTAGGGATTGGTGGTTTTGCCGCGGCAAGAGCGCTCTCATTAAGAAATGATGACCCTTTAACTGCTTCACGTCCTTGGGATAAAGATCGGGATGGTTTTGTTCTTGGTGAGGGGGGTGGCGTGATGGTTCTTGAAGAGTATGAACATGCCAAAGCCCGTGGAGCAAAGATCTATGCTGAACTAGCAGGATTTGGTATGAGTGGGGATGCATATCATATGACAGCTCCAAATATGGATGGTCCTAGACGTTGCATGATCAATGCATTAAGAGATGCTGGTGTTAATGCCGATGAAGTTGATTACATTAATGCCCATGGAACTTCAACTCCACTAGGAGATAAAAATGAAACAGAAGCAATTAAAGCCGCTTTAGGCGACCACGCAAAGCGTGTCGTTGTCAACTCGACGAAATCCATGACTGGCCACCTATTGGGCGGCGCCGGTGGGTTAGAGGCAGTATTTACGGTCTTGGCTTTACATCATCAGAAGTCTCCACCGACAATCAATATTTTTAATCAAGATCCAGAATGTGATTTAGATTACTGCGCAAATACTGCAAGGGATTTAAAAATTGATATTGCAGTCAAAAATAACTTTGGTTTTGGTGGAACTAATGGCACATTAGTTTTCAAAAGACTTTAAAATACATAATTACTAATAATTTAATTTTCTTTTTTCAATGATTGCTGTCCATAGTGGTTTTATGTTTTTAGGAAGAATACTCACTCTGAGTTTGTTTTTTGCGGGTTTGACTCTCGCTTATGCTCAAAGCTCTAGCAGTTCAACAGACCCCCTTAATACTCAGAGTCCTCAACAGACAAGGCGCGTAATTGGTGACTTTTCTGATTTAGTTGAAAAAGCAAGTCCTGCGGTGGTCAACATTCGCACGACGGAGCGCGTAACGGTTTATCAAGTACCTTCTAATATCACCCCACAAGATCAGGCTGAGTTTTTGAGACGCTTTTTTGGCATTCCAATTCCAGGACTACCTCAACAGCAACAGCCAAGAACCCCCAATCAGGCGGGACCAAAGTCACAAGAGCAAGAACGTGGTACTGGCTCAGGATTTGTGATTGATGGTAGTGGTTTTATTCTCACCAACGCACACGTGGTTGAAGGTGCGACAACGATTTATGTCACATTGACAGATAAACGTGAATTCAAAGCAAAATTGATTGGATCTGACCCCAAAACCGATGTGGCGTTGATTAAAATCGAAGCGAATAATTTAACCAAATTACCAATTGGCGAGTCATCCAAGGTACGCGTTGGCGAGTGGGTACTTGCGATTGGATCACCTTTTGGGTTTGACAATACCGTCAGTGCCGGCATTATTTCCGCGAAAGGTCGTGAGGTCAACGATAGTATTACGCCTTTTATTCAAACTGATGTTGCGATTAACCCAGGTAATTCAGGTGGCCCATTGATAAACACCCGTGGTGAAGTCATTGGTATTAATTCACAAATTTACAGTAAGTCCGGTGGATTTATGGGGATATCTTTTGCTATTCCGATTGACGAGGCGATTCGTATTTCCGATATTTTGCGTACAAATGGTCGGGTTGTACGCGGACGAATTGGTATTACGATTACTGAGCTCAATAAAGAGTTGGCAGAAAGTATAGGTTTTAGCGGGAGGCCCAGAGGTGTTTTGATTCGTGGCTTAGATCCAAATGCCCCTGCAGCTCAATCTGGCATTGAGGTTGGTGATGTTATTTTAAAAATAAATGATAAGGATATTGAAAAAGGCGCTGATTTAACTAGAACGGTCAGCGAAATAAAGCCAGGAACTAAAGTTCGTTTGTTAGTCTGGCACAAGGGCGTCACGCGCGAGCTCAATGTCCCTGTTGTTGAGATAGATACGCCCCGCAAATCTTAAACCGTTACAATAGACCCTAGACGTCTTATTGCAGCATGACATGGTGTCATGTTACGGCAAGGCGCCTTTAGGAATTCATGAAAAATATTAGAAACTTCTCCATCATTGCCCATATTGATCATGGAAAATCGACCTTAGCAGATCGCATTATTCAACTGTGTGGCGGGCTTTCAGATCGTGAAATGGAAGCGCAAGTCCTTGATTCTATGGACATTGAGAAGGAAAGAGGGATTACGATCAAAGCCCAGACGGCTGCTTTGAGCTACCCTGCTCGAGATGGTCAGATTTATAACCTCAACCTTATTGACACACCTGGCCACGTAGATTTCTCCTATGAGGTCAGCAGATCCCTGTCTGCCTGCGAAGGTGCTTTACTTGTTGTGGATGCCTCTCAGGGTGTAGAGGCACAAACTGTAGCCAATTGTTACACTGCCATTGAACTTGGTGTTGAGGTTGTCCCAGTGTTGAATAAAATTGACTTACCCTCAGCAGACCCTGATAAAGCAATTCAAGAGATTGAAGATATTATTGGTATAGATGCCACCGACGCAGTAACTTGCTCAGCCAAAACTGGTTTAGGTGTTCAAGATGTAATTGAACGTTTAATTGCGACCGTCCCGCCGCCAGAAGGGGATCCTAATGCGCCTTTACAAGCCTTGTTAGTTGATTCTTGGTTTGATAATTATGTGGGTGTTGTCATGTTAGTTCGCATCAAAAATGGCACACTCAAACCCAAAGACCGCATTTTATTAATGGCGAATGGATCTACCCATTTAGTGGATCATGTGGGTGTTTTTACCCCTAAATCGGTTGATCGTACAGAACTAACCGCTGGACAGGTTGGATTCATTATTGCGGGTATTAAAGAGTTAAAGGCTGCTAAAGTAGGGGATACGATTACGCATGCCCCAGGCCAACAAGGTAAAATACCAGCTGGGGTGCCACTCCCAGGTTTTAAAGAGGTTAAGCCTCAGGTCTTTGCTGGTTTGTATCCAGTTGAAGCTAATCAATATGAAGCATTGAGAGAGTCCTTAGAGAAACTTAAGCTCAATGACGCATCTTTGATGTATGAGCCAGAAGTTTCACAGGCATTAGGCTTTGGGTTTCGTTGTGGCTTTTTAGGTTTGTTGCATATGGAAATTGTGCAAGAGCGCTTAGAGCGTGAGTTCGATATGGATTTGATTACGACGGCACCTACCGTGGTGTATGAAGTTGAACTCTCGGATCGCTCACGCGTTGTGGTGGATAACCCATCTAAAATGCCTGAACCTAGTAAGATAGATACCATTTTTGAGCCTATCGTAACCGTTAATTTATATATGCCTCAAGAGTATGTTGGTGCCGTGATCACCCTTTGTACTGGTAAGCGCGGCATTCAGACGAACATGCAATATTTGGGTCGACAAGTGCAATTGACTTATGAATTACCGATGGCAGAAATCGTGATGGACTTTTTTGATCGTCTGAAGTCTATATCGCGGGGTTATGCCTCGATGGATTATGAGTTTAAGGAAAATCGTCCTTCTGATGTAGTCAAGGTAGATATATTGATTAACGGTGATAAGGTGGATGCGTTGTCCGTGATTGTGCATCGTACGAATAGTCAATATCGAGGACGTGAAGTCGTTGCGAAAATGCGCGAGATTATTCCTCGTCAAATGTTTGATGTAGCGATTCAAGCCACTATTGGTAGTAATATTATTGCTCGCGAAAACGTCAAAGCTTTACGTAAGAATGTGCTAGCTAAATGTTATGGTGGTGACATTTCTCGTAAGCGTAAGTTATTAGAAAAACAAAAAGCAGGTAAGAAGAGAATGAAGCAGGTAGGTAATGTCGAAATTCCTCAAGAGGCTTTTTTAGCAATATTACAGGTGGAGGATAAATGAGTTACTGGGCAATTATAGGACAGCAATTTGCAAAGATTTTATTAGGTCTTTTTATTGTTTGTGGTATTTTGTGGGTATTAGACAAACTGTATTTCGCTAAACAACGGCAAGCGGTAGGAATTACTAAAAAGTCGATTTGGTTAGAGTTTACTGCGGACTTATTTCCGATTATTGCATTTATTTTTATATTACGTTCATTTTTCTTTGAGCCATTTAAGATTCCTTCAGGCTCCATGATTCCAACCCTACAAATTGGGGATTTTATTCTGGTAAATAAATTTACCTATGGTGTTCGTTTTCCCGTATGGAACAAAAAAATCATGGAAGTAAATTCACCTGCAAGAGGTGACGTAGTAGTTTTTCGTTACCCTGCAGATGAATCTGTTGATTACATTAAACGTGTAGTGGGTGTCCCAGGGGACCTAGTGGAGTATAAAAACAAGCACTTAACAGTAAATGGCAAGCCTTTTACTTACGAAAATATTATGTTTATCCCACAAGTGGGTTACGACGAGCGTAGCGATTTCATTAAGAATATGACACCCCAAAATTTACGCCCCATTCATTTACAAGAATCCTTTCCAACCGAAATCGGTGGTGGGAGTCATATGATTGAAAATGATCCGCAGCGTTCGAGTGGTTTTCCAAGCAATTTTGTACCGGACCACTTATTTCCGAATATGGCTAACTGTCAATATGGTTTTGATGGCTTTGTCTGTAAAGTACCGCCAGGAAACTATTTCATGATGGGTGATAACCGTGATAATAGTTTAGATTCACGATATTGGGGATTTGTTCCTGAAGCCAATTTGGTCGGAAAAGCATTTTTTATTTGGATGAACTTCAGTGATTTAAAGCGGATAGGAACCTTCCATTAAATGAATGCTCGAATCACCATTGATACTAAGCTTCTTCAGGATCGTTTGGGCTATCAGTTCCAGAAAAATGATTTATTAATGCAGGCTTTAACGCATCGTAGTTACGGTAAAAAAAATAATGAACGATTAGAGTTTTTGGGTGATTCTGTCCTGAATTGTATTGTTGCCGAAATTTTATTTGAAAAATTTTCTGCGCTAGATGAGGGCGACTTATCTCGCGTGAGAGCTAATTTAGTCAAGCAACAAGCTCTTTATGAAATCGCTCAAAGCTTATCTCTATCTGATTATTTGCGACTCGGTGAAGGTGAATTAAAAAGTGGAGGTTTCAAACGACCATCAATTTTGGCAGACACTTTAGAAGCAATCATTGCGGCTATTTTTATAGAAGCTGGGTTTGAAAAAGTCAGAGAAGTATTGCGACGCTTATATTCACAAATTTTGGAAAACGTCGATCCTAAAACCTTAGGAAAAGATGATAAGACACTGTTGCAAGAGTATTTACAGGGGCATCAATTACCACTCCCTGTTTATCAAGTCATTGCGACAACTGGGGTTGCGCATAATCAACAATTTGAAGTGGAGTGTGTTGTAGAGACTTTAAATATTCACGTGTCGGGCGCTGGAGCGAGCCGGAGAGCTGCTGAACAGTCAGCCGCTAAATTAGCTTTAATAGCGTCACAAAAAGCTTTGCCACAAAGTGGTCAAGCTGCTAAAAAACAATCATCACGTAAGAAAAAAAGTATATTAGATCCCAGCTCAGGTGATGAGCAGTTGAACCTTACTTTACGAGCATAGAGATGACCTATCGCTGCGGATCCATTGCATTAGTTGGTCGACCTAACGTGGGTAAATCCACGCTGCTGAATGCCTTAGTTGGTCAAAAAATCAGTATTACTTCGCGCAAAGCCCAAACCACACGCCATCGTATCGCTGGAATCAATACCACGCCTTCAGCACAATTTATTTTTTTAGATACGCCAGGGTTTCAGACGCATTTTGTCAGTACTTTAAATAAATCACTGAACCGAACCGTTACCAATACATTGGGTGATGTTGATGTAATCTGTTTTGTCATTGAAGCTGGACATTTTTCAAAAGATGATGAGCAAGTACTTGAGATGTTAAAAGGTGAAGTTCCTGTTGTTTTGGTGGCGAATAAATTAGATGTGTTCGCCAGTAAGTCGGCTACTCCATCTGATCGAGACTATTATTTATTGGAGTTTATCAAGGAGATGGCATCCAGATTTGAGTTTGCTGAAATCGTACCGATGACAGCCAAGCATCCGGATGATGTGGCAAGGCTGATGCATACCCTGGAAGGGTATTTACCCGAGCGTGAAGCTATTTATGATGCCGATACCTTGACGGATCGTAGTGAGCGATTTTTAGCAGCAGAGATTTTGCGAGAAAAAGTATTTCGTCACACCGGCGCAGAATTACCCTATGCGAGTTCAGTGATTATTGATCAGTTCCAAATGGATGGTAAGATGCGTCGCATTGCTGCCACGATTTTAGTCGATAGAGATAGTCATAAACCCATGGTGATTGGGGAGAAAGGGGAGCGCTTAAAGCGTATCTCAACCGAAGCAAGAGTTGATATGGAAAAGCTTTTCGATGGAAAAGTATTTTTAGAAACTTGGGTAAAAGTAAAGCGAGGGTGGGCCGATGATCAATCTGCACTTCGAGAACAAGGCTTAGAATAGTTTATGAGGGTTTTAAACGAGCCTGCCTTTGTATTGCATTCTATTCCCTATAAAGAAACTAGCCTCATTTTGGATGTATTTACTCGTGATTATGGCCGGGTTGCTTTAGTTGCCAAAGGGGCAAAACGTCCTCATTCCAGTTTACGACCTGTTTTGCAACAATTTCAGCCACTACAGGTGCATTGGACGGGTAAAAACGAACTCAAAACATTGACTAAATCGGAATGGATGGGTGGGGTAGTCCCCTTAGTGGGCGATGCTTTGTTGTGTGGCTTTTACATGAATGAACTCATTGTTAAATTTTTAGCACGTGAAGATGCGCATGAAAATTTGTATGATGAGTACCATGCCACCATTGCCAAACTCTCTCAAGCTAGTGGCTCCTATGAAAAGATTCTGCGGCCTTTTGAAATTTTTTTATTACAAGAAACGGGTTTTTGTGCTCCATTAGACTATTGTCAAGAAACAGGTGACCTACTAGACCCAGATGTATTTTATGTCTATCAACCGGAGCGAGGTTTACGACCATCAACAGGACAAGAGCCAGGACATTGGCCATTGTTGCAAGGAACACATTTATTGCAGCTTGCGCAGGCGCAATTCGAAGATCAAGAGACGATGATGTTGAGTAAAGCCCTGATGCGATTTTTGTTAAGCTTACACTTACAAGATCAGGTATTGACGACCCGTCAAATACTCATTGATTTAAAAAAGCTATGATGAAAAAAACTATCATTGAATTAGGCATCAACATTGACCATGTAGCTACTTTACGCAACGCTAGAGGGACGTCTTATCCCGATCCGATTCGAGCAGCGATTGAAGCAGAAGCCGCAGGCGCTGACTTAATCACCTTGCATCTGCGTGAAGATCGACGTCATATTAAAGATGAAGACTTGTTTAGACTTCGGCCGTTGATCCAGACACGGATGAACTTAGAGTGTGCCATTACCAGTGAGATGATTGATATTGCCTGCGAGGTTGCACCACAGGATGTCTGTTTAGTACCTGAGAAGCGTCAAGAGGTAACAACGGAAGGTGGTTTAGATGTAATGGGACAATTTTTAACCGTTGAAGCAGCTGTCAAGCAACTTCAGTCGAGTGGGATTCGTGTGTCATTATTTATTGACCCTGATCCTCGAGTTTTAGATGCAGTGCAAAGTATTGGCGTTGGTGTGGTCGAGCTTCATACTGGACGCTATGCAGATGCACAGACAACAAATATGGGTATTGAGTTAGAAAGAATCACACAGGCAGCCCATTATGGACATGAATTAGGTCTAAGGGTTAATGCAGGCCATGGCTTAAATGAGTCGAATGTGACTCCGATTGCTATGATTCCGACGATTGCTGAACTGAATATTGGTCATGCGATTGTGGCTCAGGCCATTTTTAAAGGTTGGAAGACTGCCATTGCGGATATGAAATCTTTAATATTGAGCGCACGCGCACAGGGACAAACATGGTTGTAGGTATTGGCAACGATTTGTTGCACATTGAGCGAATGGTAAAGACTTATGAGCGAACGGGAGGGCGGATTGCCCAGCGAATATTAGGTCCAGAAGAATATCAAGTTTTTTTAGCTAGAAAAGAGCGTAATCACAAACGCGGCATGGCTTATTTATGTACACGATTTGCTGCTAAAGAAGCCTTTTCTAAAGGCATTGGGTTGGGGATGCGCTTCCCGATGACCTGGCAATCGGTGCAAACGCTCAATGATCCCAGTGGTAAACCGTACCTCCGCTATAGTGGTGCCCTAGCGCAATTGATGCATGAACGCCAGTGGGATGCACTTGTGACGATAACGGATGAGGTAGAGATGGTCAGTGCAGTCGTAATTGTGACAAAAAGGGGATAAAAAATCATAGTAAATGACGAATTGCTTGATAGTATATGTTGGAATTGAACCTATTGAATAGAAAAACACGGACATGAAAAAGAAAAATTACTCACCAGGGCCAGTGGTTTTAGACGTTGAAGGACTGGTCCTGAATGCCCAAGACAAAGCCAGAATACGTCATCCATTGACTGGCGGAGTAATTTTATTTGGCCGAAATTTTTCATCAAGAGCACAGTTAACCGAACTCACCAAATCGATTAAAGCGATTCGAGAAGATGTATTAATTGCGATAGATCATGAAGGTGGTCGAGTACAGCGTTGTAAAACAGATGGCTTCACGCATTTACCAGCCATGCAACGTTTAGGTTATTTATGGAATGGTAAACAATTACCTAGAGGCGCGCATACACCAGCAGAAACAGCCTTGTTAGCCATGAAAGCAGCGACGGCAGTTGGGTATATTCTCGCTTCAGAATTACTTGCTTGTGGCGTTGATTTTAGCTTTACACCCGTTTTAGATTTAGGCTATGGCAATAGCGAAGTGATTGGTGATCGGGCCTTTCACCTAGAACCTAGTGTCGTTTCTATCTTAGCGCGAAGCTTGAATCATGGTTTGCTCATCGCCGGCATGAAAAACTGTGGAAAACACTTTCCAGGACATGGCTTTGCAGAAGCGGACTCGCATGTGGATATTCCGGTTGATGATCGTTCTTTAGAAACGATCCTAAAACATGATGCAAGACCTTATTTAGATTTAGGTATTACCTTAGATGCAGTGATGCCCGCACATGTGATTTATCCACGTGTAGACGAATTGCCTGCTGGTTTTTCAAAAAAATGGTTACAAGATATATTGCGGCGTCAAATGGAGTTCACAGGTGTAATTTTTAGTGATGACCTATCTATGAAAGGCGCTTCAGTCATGGGTAATGTAGTGCAAGGGGCTCAGTCTGCACTTGAAGCTGGGTGTGATGCCGTGTTGATTTGCAATCGTCCTGAGCTAGCTGACCAATTACTTGCCCATTTGCAGATTAATGAAAAATTATTTGCGATGTCTAAACAACGTTTAATACGTTTATTCCCATCCAACCCTGGACATACCTGGAAAACACTCCAACTTGAGATACAGTATTCCGAAGCGAAAATGTTGCTGCAGAGTTACGGATTAATTGCGGCTTAAAAAAAGGAGCAGAGTGCTCCTTTTGATTAAAGTTAACAATTTAATTAATTAGCACGACTGCGGTATTCTCCAGTACGTGTATCAATTTCGATTAAGTCATCGGTACCGCAAAAGAGCGGAACTTGTAATTCATAGCCCGTTTCAATTTTTGCCATCTTCAAGACTTTGCCTGAGGAAGTATCACCTTTGACCGCTGGTTCAGTATAAATAATCTTACGAACAATCATCGTTGGTAAATCCACAGAAAGTGCTTTACCTTCATAAAACACAACTTCAACAGTCATACCGTCTTGAAGATAATTCAAAGCGTCACCCATGTTTTCAGCTTCAACTTCATATTGGTTAAATTCTGTATCCATAAAGACGTACATTGGGTCAGCAAAATAAGAATAGGTACATTCTTTCTTTTCAAGGACCACAATATCAAATTTGTCATCCGCCTTATAGATGCCTTCATTTGGTGCTTCAGTCATCAAATTTTTAAATTTCATTTTCACAACGGCAGAATTACGACCTGAGCGGTTATATTCCGTACGTTGCACTACCATCGGTTCGTTGTTGATCATTACAACGTTTCCTACACGAACATCTTGAGCGATTTTCATCGTCTATTTCCTTTGAATATCAAACATATTATTTTAACCTTGTTTTAATTTCTCTTGAATGAAGTCGCGTAAACGATGTGCTAAATCACCATGAATTTGGGATTTCATTAATTTTTGACGCCAGATGATTGCATGTTGTGACATGACCTGTAGATCAGGCCACCAATGGGAAAGTTCTTGCCAGTGCATTGCTTTAAGGACGGCTTGTCGAGCATTTGGACTGGCATCTTTCAGATAAACCTCTAAAAATGCATCTAATTTTTTTAGATGTGCATCCTCATCTTGAGGATAAATATCCCAGATAAAAGGTTTCCCAGCAAATTGGGCGCGTACAAACGAGTCTTCACCCCTTACCAAATTCAGATCACAATGAAATAAAAGCCAATCAAAATCATCCTGTGAAATAAACGGCATAGCGATGCATTGCAAGTGATTTCTAGTGATTGGATTGGTGAGTGGTTCGCCAAGCCATTGTTCAGTAGTTTGAATAGCTGGTGTATCACAAAGCAACAAATCTAGCGGTAAATCATTCGCCTTCGCTTGATTTAGGAAGCGAACAAGCTGATCGCCACCGTAGGTAAATATACAGACTTGTTTAGTATCTGAGGCATGCCTTAGTTGACGCCACACTTGTTCAAGAGATTTTGGTACATCTTCTTGGTAATCTTCAATTACCGGTAGTTTGCCTTGTAACAGACCGCCCGAATGTGGTAAAAAACCAGGGTAATAGAAATATCTCAGCCAATCATCTGCATGACTTGGAGGCGATGGAAGACCATGTGCTTCTACCGCCCAAGACTCGGCACTCAGATATTCCACATTGATGATGAGTGGGATATGGATACTTTTAAGTTGTGTTAGGTATTCTGCCGGGAGTTCGCAGGAAAAGGTTTCAATCACGACATCTGGAAATATTTCCTTACTTAGTGATTGGGTAGCCGATTCCCATGGAAGAATTTCCACGCCATGGGTCATTAATTCACGAAGCATGGCTTCGCCTGCCAATGTTTTGATTAATTCTGGCTGGTCACAAAAGAGTCGAAGTGAATCTTTATCAGAAGACGTAAAATGACCATGAGGAGTAAAGTTGGTTAAAGCTAGGCGCCTTACTAAACGAAGACAAACACCCGCATCACCGAAATGATCAACAATATGACAGAAAATATCAAAGCGCATGACCCAAACTACCTTTGAAATATTACAGGAAAAAGTCAAGGAACTGACTGAGCTTCCTGGAGTATATCGATTTTTTGATCAGCAAAAAAATATCCTCTATGTAGGTAAAGCCAAAAACCTCAAAAAGCGCGTTTCTAGTTATTTTCAGAGAACGCAACTATCCCCTCGAATTGAGCGAATGGTGAGCAAAATTGAGGATTTTGAAACAACCATTACCCGTACCGAGACAGAAGCCTTAATTTTAGAAAATAACTTAATTAAAGCATTAGCCCCTCCATTTAATATTTTGTTTCGGGATGATAAGTCTTATCCCTATCTGATGATTACCGGACACTCATTTCCAAGAATTATCTCGTACCGAGGCAAAACAGACAAAAAGAACACTTATTTCGGACCATTTCCGAATTCATGGGCAGTTCGCAACAGTGTGCAAATTTTACAAAAAGTATTCTTATTGAGAACGTGTGAAGACACCGTATTTAAAAATCGCAGTAGACCTTGTTTATTGCATCAAATTCACCGCTGTAGTGCCCCTTGCGTTGGATTAATTCAGACATCAGAGTATGCCCAAGATGTTGCAAAAGCAGTATCTTTTTTAGAGGGTAATCATACGAGTGTGATGCAAGATCTTGAAACACAAATGTTGGCACATAGTGAGGCTTTAGAGTTTGAACAAGCCGCTACAGTGCGTGATCGCATAGCAGATCTATCCGGCGTATTACAGCAGCAATCCATGGATGTTGCCGCAGACGGTCAAACAAATATTGATATATTAGCCGTCGTTGAAAAAATGGGTCAAGTGTGTGTTAATTTGGCGATGGTACGAGGCGGGCGGCATTTAGGTGATCATGCGTATTTCCCCAGTGTCGTGAGGGTGCAAGGTGATGTGCAATCCGAATTAAAAGATTACTTAATCTCTTTTATGGCACAGCGCTATTTAGATGAAGGAACTTTAGAGGTAGACGGTGCAATCAACATGTTGCCCAGTAGTTATGTGATGAACCTTGATCTAGGTAAAGAGGGCGAGTTAGTGCAAGAGTCTATGACTTTGCGTTTAAAAAGACAAGTACAGTTCATTACCCAACCCCAAGAGCAGCGAAGGCATTGGCTCAAATTAGCACAAGATAATGCAGAGTTATCTCTACTTAAGCGGATCAATGAAAATAGTGGTCAACATCGACGAACCCGTGAATTGATAGAAACTTTACAACTAGAAATCGAAGATACAGAACAACTACGTATTGAGTGTTTTGATATTAGTCATACATCAGGAGAGGCCACACAAGCATCTTGTGTGGTCTATCAAAATCACGCGATGCAAAATAAAGAGTATCGGCGATTTAATATCGAAGGAATTACCCCTGGGGATGATTATGCAGCGATGAAGCAAGTTTTGGGAAGGCGCTATGCAGCCTTTCAAGAATTGCCCACGGATAAAGTACCCCATATCATTTTGGTGGATGGTGGGAAGGGGCAGGTTGAAGTTGCTCGTCAAGTGCTCACTGAATTGGGTATCGATATACGCCTGATCGTTGGAGTGGCAAAAGGAGAAGCTCGCAAGGTTGGCTTAGAGACCCTGATTTTTGCTGACCAAAGACAGCCTCTGGAGTTGGGTGTTGAGAATTCCTCTTTAATGTTAATTGCGCAAATCCGTGATGAGGCGCATCGCTTTGCGATCACGGGCATGCGAGCTAAACGTCAAAAGACCCGAAATGTATCTCGATTAGAAGAAATCGAAGGGATTGGTGCGAAGCGGCGACAAAAGTTATTGGCCCGCTTTGGAGGAATTAAAGGTGTTGCCGGAGCAACGATTGAAGAGCTTTCACAAGTTGAGGGTATTTCCACAAGCTTAGCCCAGCAAATCTATAAACAATTACACTAATGGTATTCTTGCCTATTATTTGAACTTTATCTATTTGAATGCCATTTAATTTTCCTATATTCCTCACTTGGTTACGTATTGCAGTCATCCCGCTGTTAGTCTGGATGTATTACATACCAGATACAGTGGTTAGTTTGGCTGATAAAAACCTATTAGCGACGATTTTATTCGTTGGAGCAGCGGCGACTGATTGGTTAGATGGCTACCTTGCCAGAAAGTGGGGGCAATCATCTAATTTTGGAGCTTTTTTAGACCCTGTTGCCGATAAATTGATTGTCGCTGCAGCATTACTGGTGTTACTCAACTTTGATCGCGTACAGATATGGGTGGCGATTATTATTATCGGTCGTGAGATTACAATTTCAGCGCTGAGAGAGTGGATGGCTTTAATGGGAGCCTCAGCGAGTGTTGCCGTACATTTTTTAGGCAAAATTAAAACTACTATGCAACTCATTGCGATTAGCTTTTTACTTTATGATGGTCCGTTATTTGGTTTTAATTGCGGCCAAGTTGGCAAGTGGTTGATTATGATTGCGGCCATACTAACCTTATGGTCTATGTTTTATTATTTGCAAAAAGCGAAGCAAGTCATCATTGAAAAAGGTTAATACTAGATTTTTATAATAAAGTTTGGTAGAATTTAAGACTTATTTGAATTCCTGGAAATAGAAATTCAAATAATATGCGGGAATAGCTCAGTTGGTAGAGCGCAACCTTGCCAAGGTTGAGGTCGCGAGTTCGAGCCTCGTTTCCCGCTCCAGAATACGTGGGGAAGCCAAAAGCTTCCCTTTTTATTCCGCACAAATGGCGCGATGGCCGAGTGGTTAGGCAGAAGCCTGCAAAGCTTTGAACGGGGGTTCGATTCCCTCTCGCGCCTCCAATACAGGGCCCTTGGCTTAAAATTTAGGGTGTAATCATGCTCTATTTAGTATTTATAATAAAAAAAATTTGGGGATTTCTATTTAGATGGTTTTTGCAAGTCTTACTTTCTTATTCTTTTTTTTACCGGCTTGTTTAATTGTCTATTACTCTTTCCCTAATAGACAAGTCAGAAATTGCATACTCATTATTTTTTCCCTTTTCTTTTATGCATGGGGAGAGCCAATATGGGTAATCCTATTAATTTTCTCAGCTATCTGGGATTATTTTATTGGCCTTTGGATTGAAAAGCACTTAAACCGCCCTTTATTAGCTAAAATTGGTATTATTGCTTCGCTCACAGTCAATTTGGGATTGTTGGCTACTTTCAAATATGCTGATTTTTTCATCCAAACAGCTAATAGCCTAACAGGCTTGCAATTCACCAGCCCTGGTTTTATTTTACCCATTGGCATTTCTTTTTATACCTTTCAAACCATTTCTTATACCGTTGGCGTTTATCGTCGCGAGGTTAAAGCACAACATAATTTTTTTAATTTCTTATTATTTGTAGTATGTTTTCATCAGTTAGTTGCTGGACCAATCATTCGCTACGCGCACGTTGTAAAAGAAATTGAGGGGCGCATCTTTAATCTAAACGACTTTTATCAAGGGACCTTCATTTTTTGTAAAGGTTTATTTAAAAAAGTCTACATTGCCAATACGGCAGGTGAAATTTGTGCACAATTTTTAAATAAACCAATATCTGATACTACTGTTACGGGTGAGTGGCTTGGACTTATCATGTTTACCATTCAGATCTATTTTGATTTCTCAGGTTATTCGGATATGGCAATTGGGTTAGGTAAGATGTTCGGCTTTCACTACAAACCAAATTTTAATTATCCGTATACATCAAGGTCTCTAACTGAATTTTGGAGAAGGTGGCATATTTCTTTGGGAACATTTTTCCGAGACTATGTTTATATTCCTTTAGGGGGTAATAGAACCCATGCTACCCGCAATATTTTGATTGTTTGGGCATTGACTGGTATTTGGCATGGCGCCAGTTGGAATTTTGTGATTTGGGGACTGTATTTTGCATTCATTTTGTTACTTGAAAAAAACTTACTCTTAAGATTTTTCGAGAGACTGCCGAAATGGTTTCAGCATAGTTATGCAATTATTTTAATTCTACTAGGGTGGAATATTTTTTTCTATACAGATTTAAAACGTTTAGTAGAATCTTATCAACTGCTATTTTATTTTTTAGATAACCCGATATACGATTACAAGGTAGTCGCAGCAATATCTTCTAATATGTATTGGCTCATATTGGCACTTTTTTTATCAACACCCTATCCTTCGAGGTTGAATGAATATCTTTTACTCAACCTTAAACCTTATTTATCACAAACGATTATTTTCGTTGAAATTTTTTTCCTATTCGGTATTAGCGTGATCTTGTTAGTAGGGAAAACTTACAATCCATTTTTATATTTTAGGTTTTAAAAAATCCATGAACAACAAGTTCGAATTCATGCAACGTATTACGATTGGCGCATTTTTGTGCACTTTATTGAGTGGCGGAGTTTTATTTATGCTGACCCCAAAAGAAGCAATGTCGATTGATGAAAAAAGAGCGTTAGCACAAATGCCCCAATTTTCTCTAGAAGCGATCTTTAAAGGCACGTATTTTCAAAATATAGATAGTTTTATAGCAGATAATTTTATCTATAGAAAACAACTTAGTGAAATCGCAGCATTTTTGAAGATGTTAAGGGGTAGTCCAATAGATGACATTCAAGTGATCGTTCAAGAAAAAAAGCCAAACATTCCTCTTGAAAAAAGCCCCTTAGAAACCCCTCAACTTAGGATGGAATTAGTATCTAATCAAACCGCCAGTGAAAAATTTGAAAATGAACCTTATGAAAATGTTGAATCTATCATTATTTTTAAAGGACGTGCAATTCAGATGATTAGTGTTTCTGAAAAGAATCTCCGTCCATTATCAAAAGTTATCAACGAATATAAAGAGCAATTTGGCAATCAGTTAAAAATTTATTTTATGGCTTTTCCGATTGGAGCAGATTTCTATTTACCAAAGAAAATTACCCGTGGCGCACAAAAAGAGCGTTATCTGATTGATCAAATGCACGCTCAACTATCGGAAGATATTATCAAGGTAGACGTTTACAATGCTTTGGTTCCTCATCAAGATGATTATATTTATTTTAAAACTGATCATCATTGGACCGGTCTTGGTGCTTACTATGCCTTTGATGCTTTTGCTAAAGCTGCTCAATTAGAGGGATTACCTTTAAGCTCTCTCACTAAAAAAACAATCCCTAATTATTTGGGGTCTTTATATCAAAGGACGGAATCACCCACGCTCAGAGCGTCTGGCGACGTTGTTGAGTATTATAAAATCCCTAATTCCACTAAAACCACTATCTATAATCATGTGAAGGATAGTGGTAATAAGGCCTCCTTATATGCTGAGTATGCTAGAGGATCATTAGGCTATGGAGTATTTTTAGGTGGTGACTTTCCTTTGATGAAAATTACTAGTGATATTAAAAATGGCCAAAAAATTCTCGTCATTAAAGATTCCTACGGTAATGCATTTGCACCTTACTTAGCATCACGTTATGAAGAAACCTACGTGATTGATTATCGATACTTCAAAGGCAATATTAAGCAATTAATCCAGGATAACGGTATCCAGAATATGATTTTTGCGCACAACACGTTTGTGATTCAGAATCCATATACAGCTAAACAAGCAAGACAATTTTTAAATCAAAATTAGAGACCTTCTTATCTTGTGCGCCAACTCCATGTTAAAAAAAGTGAAAAATATCCCTTGGGTATTTTTAAGTTGTATTGTTCTTGCATGTAGTTCCACGCCTTCAAATCCGCAGAAAGAAGTTCTAGAGACCAAAACGCCATTCGTTCAAACAAAAGAATTGCAAGAAAATTCGAATAGTTATCGAATTCAAAAACAAGTAGCTAAACCTTTTACGCTCAGTGATGCGAATCAATTTATTGAATTTGATAAGGTTCCATTACAAAAGGCACTTCCAAAGGACATCAATCGCTTCGAATCCCAAAGTGCAGAATTACTTCAAAAATTAAAAGATGTGTTGACGTCAGCTAAAACCTCTCCAGTATCGATTGTCCACTTTGGTGATTCTCATGTCCAACTCGGTTATGCACAGCAGATTACTCGGGACTATTTGCAACACGATTTTGGAAGAGGTGGACGAGGATTAATTTTTCCATACGCCATAGCCAAGACATATTCACAAAGTGATTATGTATCGAAATTTACTGGGAATTGGGAATATGCAAGCAGTATTCAAGAATATCCTAAAATTCCACTTGGGGTAGGCGGGTTTGTTGTTAAAACCTCAGATGCCCAACCATCATTTACGATTAGTTTTAATTCTGAATTACCCAAAAAGAATAATTGGATTGAATTGTTTTATCGTCTCCAATCAAATAGCGTTCCAGTCTCAATTCATATAGATAAGTATCAGTATTCAGATGTTTTAGTGCCATCAAATAATAAAAATATACCCAATGTATTAAGAATAAATGTTCAGGACATTCAGGACACCTTGCATTTGGTTTTTGATATTCCTCAAGGTGATAAGAATTTTCTTGAAATTTACGGGATGAATATAGAGAGTTCTGAAAGTGGGATCACCTACCATAACGCAGGGGTTGGTGGTGCAAATTATGGAGCGATACTGGCGCAATCCTATTTTGAAATACAACTAGAAGCTTTAAAGCCGTCGGTTGTCATTTTAGATTATGGCACTAATGATATTTTATATAAAAATCAAGTTCCGCCCAATCTAGAGACGAAGATTATCCAAACGATCGCCAAAGTTCGAGTTGCGCAGCCTAATGCAATCATCCTCCTCATGTCCCCACAAGATATGTTTTTTAAAGGGCGAAATATCTCGTCGTCAAAAGAACTTAATCAATTGCTGAAAAAACTTGCTATGCAAAATAATTGCTTATTTTATGATTGGTATCGTATTTCTGGGGGGGCGGAAGCTATGAAAGCTTGGGTATCTTATGGCATTGGAAGAAACGATCATATTCATTTAACCAATAAGGGTTATTTTTTGAAGGGATTTTTATTGGCTCAAGCTTTTGAAAATAGTATCAATACCGTTGAACATAGATCATCTGCTTTAGATTTAAAAGATGGTGATTCACATTCTGTTGTCAGTTGGTTAAAAGAGCAAACTACTTTAAAAGAAGGTTCTGGTATTAAATCTAATGCGGTAAATACCAATCCAAAATCTAATCCTTCAAAGCCTGTGAAGCAAGTCGCGCCACAAAAAAAATCTCAAAGTAAAACTACTACAAATTCAAGCGCGACTAAGAAAAAAAATAAACCCTAAGCTTGAGTAATGAATACCATATATACTAACTGAACAATATTTTTGGCACAGAACGTCAAGAAGTTCAGATGTAGTTCTATAAAGTAAATTGAATCATTCGAGATCGTCAATGCTGTCAAATTGGACCATGCCATTGTAGAATATAGAGCTAGTAATGAGTATGGGCATCAATGTAATCTAGAGTGGACATTACATCACAGAAATGAAAATAAAATTAATCTTAATTCTTAGTTTAATTGGGCTATTTATATTTATAAATGAAAAAGTTTGTAAAGGCATGAGATATCACGACTATGCAGCGGGCATTGATCGAAGCTTTAATTGTCCTTGGAAACAATGAAGAGGTATTTTGAACGTAATTACATGTTAATTGTTGGGCAATAATTCCCTATGGGATGAGGCTTAAAAGGCATTCTTTCTTATCCCAAATTAGTCATATCAACTTTAACTAATGAGTAAAAAATTTCAGATGAGCGAATTAATTTATAAAAAACCTCGTAAAGTAAACCTTAGTCAGGTTGAGCCAATTGAATTAAATTTCCCATCCCTCGATGAAATTCAAAAGGCACAGCAGGAGCAATTAGTAGAACTTGCAAGGGCAAGGTTTGGTTTTCATCAAAATGACATCAATCTTTTATTTACCCCCCTTAACATTGACGCAAGTCAAAGTGAGCACCAAATATTAAGATTAATTATGCAAGCGCCCCCCTTAGAACGTTCGGATCAAATCTTATATGCAATTGCGTCTGAAAATATTAATCCTCAGATTGCGAATAACATACTCAGAGCAATTGGTCTTTTAGATAGGCTTTCTCAAGTTCAAGCATTAGAGAACCCCTAAGAAAAAATATGCCGCATCAGCTAATGATTATTAGTCATTCATTCGTCAGATGAAGATCTAGCGATAAGCAATATCAAGACAAGTCCCAAAGGATTATCGTTTTTTTTGAAATTGATCGGGGCTAAGATCTAATTGATAAGGTTTAAGTTCTTTAGGATCGATCGTCAGAAGCAGATAATTACCCTTGCCCCATAAATTGGTATATTCCTTGTAGCGAGGGCTTTGCACCCAGCCCGATTGGCCGCCGAAGCCAATAAAAGTCGATTGATTTAAATTTGACAAATCATACACTGCGCGCATGCCAGCAGCAACACTAGAGCTGTAGGGCTCTTTTGTATTTTTGAAGTTCATTGTTCCAACATTGATCGTTTGTCCATCACCAGCTGATGGTGCAGAGATGTTAAAAAATTGACTCAGAAAAGGAATTTGGCCAAGGGGTTTATGAATACCTACCGCGGGATGTGCTTTCCCCCACTGCCATTTTTTTAAATCCTTACCATAGCGCTTACTCAAATAGCTAAGGCCACGATCCATTGCTAGATTACTGAGTTCAGCACAATTTTTAATTTTGGGTAGATCGTTTGGTCGACACCACTCCTCAGGATTGTTTTTCAATACATGAAGTAGACCATCACGAAGACCTCTTTGTGCATATAAATGATCAAAAGAATCACCTAGCTTGTCACTAAAAACTACTCTGGTTAATTGGTCCACCCATGCATTAAAAATCAGAGCACCAGCGCTGTTCATTTGCATATCACCCTGAAATTGTTGAATCTCCGCTTCAGCTTTTTTAGCTAAGGGATGAGAGGACGTACTTTCATGGAAAAGTGTAAGGAGTGGCTGAATGGCGTGTGAGACGGTATCATTTTGTATCGTTTGCATTCCTTGTAAATCATGCAGTTTATTTTTCCCAAGTAATTCTTGAATTCGATTGGTACGATAAGGCATGGTCCAATCCCCCGTTAAAGTAAATGGACTAGCTGGATCTTCAACCTTTTGATTGGCGGTTACGATCCATGGCTTAATGTCTAGGGCAGAGTTGTGGGGCAGTTCTTGGGTATTGAGATATTCTTTCCATTCGTTATTTGCAACCCAGCCAAATACTGGAGCAACACCAACCATCTCTTGTTCCTTCATCCGCTTGGGTGCAACGCCAGCAGCCACAAAAGCAATTTTCCCATCCGTATCAGCCATCACCACGTTTTGCATTGGAGCGTAAAAATTCTCCAGACTACTTTTTAACTCATCTAATGTAGTTGCTTTATTCATATCAATCAAAGCTCGAATAGATTGATTTTGGGGATCAAGAGCTGTCCAGCGTAAAGCCAAAACAAAACGATTGGTATCAATCACTTTGGCTGCTTGGGGATAGGCATCAGAAATAACCGGACCATGACGTGTTTCTCGAACTACAAAATTGATTTGTTCTTTATCTTTCACAAGGATACTTTCCCTTCTGACTTTAAAGGACTCAAAACCTGTAGCGGTTTTATATTGAATCGTGTTTTTAGGATTAATTGCTTCGATATAAAGGTCTTGAACATCTGGGGCAGTATTGGTAAAACCCCAGGCAATGTTCGGTGTATAACCAAGAACAACACCTGGAAGACCTGGAATCGTACCACCAATGACATTGAGGTCATTCGCTTGAAGATGAGCAAAATACCATGTGGAGGGGCTCGATAGTCCAAGGTGAGGGTCATTCGCTAAGAGCGGTTTTTTACTGAGGGTGCGCGAACCATGGATCACCCAATTATTTGAGCCTTTACCCTCAGAGCCTTGTGGTAACCAGGTCAATAATTGATCATCAGTGGTGTCATGTTGTGCTTGACCAGCCTTAGGCTGAATAAAAATATTAGCCTCCTGATACATCTTTGCGAAATCTAATTTAGTCGTAGCTGACTCACCAATATACGGGGGCAAGATCTCCCATATTTGAGAAGTTGTCAGGTTTTTAGCCAGTTGTAACCTTGAAAATTCTCGTCCCCAATTATCGCCTAAATCAAGAGCCATCATAAGAGACCAGCTGACACTATCGATTGGCGTCCAAAGAGCAGGCTTTGATCTAGTGAGAAAGAATTCAACAGGAAGGGCCCAGCCCAAATCAGCAAATCCAGCATTAATCCCATTGCAATAGGCTTCAAGCACTAACTTGGTAGCACTTGGTAAATTTTCATATTGCGTTCTTGCTGCGCGTCGAATACCAATCGTTTTCATGAAACGATCAATGCCAATCGTTTTTTCACCGAGTATTTCAGACAGGGTACCCGAAGCTAAGCGACGGTTAAACTCCATTTGCCAGGTGCGCTCACGTGCATGTAAGTAGCCAAGCGCAAAATAGGCATCATTTGCATATTTCGCTTGAATATGAGCAACATCGCTTTGATCGAACACAACACTTGTTTTATCTCGCAAATAGACACTTTTAAACGATCCATTGGGAATACTTTCGACATCAAAAGAATAGAGTGCAATCAAAGATCCTATCAGCACTCCAATCGCTAGGAAAAGCCAAAAGAAATATTTACTGAGACGAATACAGAGGAAGAGAAGTGACGAAAAATTCATGGTGATTGCTTGGATAATTGATTGATTGTAGCCTTTTTAATCCCATAATGAACATCTACTAGAAATTCCAAAAATAACTAATCATAAAATTAAACTTACATACTTGAATTTTGCTAAATATAAAATAATATAAATTAAATCAATGATTTATATTTAGAATAGCAATCCAATTTGGCTACTTAAATGACAAAAAAGGGGGCCAACACCCCCTTCGGTAGATTCGCTTTGCCTTTAGTGACTACCACCTAAGTAAGCAGCGATCACCGCTGGATCATTCTTGAGTGTGTCCGCTGGACCATGAACTTTGATATGACCATTTTCCATGACATAGCCGTAGTCGGCAACATTTAACGCCGCAGCCGCAAATTGTTCAACGAGTAACATCGTCACACCCTCAGATTTGAGGCGTTGAATTGTTTTAAACACTTCATCCACCAAAATTGGAGCTAGACCCATTGAGGGTTCATCTAATAAAAATACATCAGGATTAAGCATCACAGCACGTGCCATTGCTAGCATCTGCTGTTCACCGCCAGATAAAGTCCCTGCCAATTGTGAACGTCTTTCTTTTAAACGCGGAAAAAGTTCCATCGCTTTTTCGAGGTCATGTTTGACATCACCTTTTGGACGACTACCCGTTAGACGTGGAAATGCCCCGAGTAACAAATTATCGGTCACGGACATCGTAGAAAACACACGACGACCTTCAGGGGAGTGCGCTAAGCCAAGACGTGCTACACGGTGAGATTCAACGCCAGTAATATTTTCACCACCTAATGTGATTTCTCCTGCGGTAGGTTTAATCATCCCAGTAATTGCGCGCATGGTCGTTGTTTTGCCAGCGCCATTCGAACCAATTAAAGTAATAATTTGGCTTTTAGGCACCTCGATACTAATGCCATGAAGCACTTCAACTTTACCGTAGCCTGCTTTTAGATTTTTAATGGATAACATAGTATTCCTTTATTCTCGGGCTTAAGCCGACTGACCACCTAAATAGGCTTCAATCACTTTTTCATTCGTTTGGATTTCTTGAGCAACACCTTCTGCGATTTTTTGACCAAAGTCTAGAACTGAGATCTTATCGCTCACGCTCATCACCACATCCATATGATGCTCAATCAAAATAATCGTAATACCATGATCACGAATCTTTCTAATGACAGCCAAGAGCTCTTTAATATCTGGGGCAGTTAATCCTGCAGCTGGCTCATCTAATAAGAGAAGGTTTGGATCGAGAGCAAGGGCACGAGCGATTTCTAACATCCGTTGTTTACCATAAGGTAAGTTACGGGCTTCTTCATGGGCTAACTTATCAAGACCTACAAAGTGCAATAAGCCTAATGCACGTTCACGAGCTGAGTTTTCCTCTTTCGTAAAGCGAGGTAGGTGCAAAGCGACATCTAAGAGATTCGAGTTAAAGCTATGATGAAGACCGACCAAGATATTTTCAAGTGCTGTCATTTCGCCAAACAATTGCACATTTTGGAAAGTTCTCGCGATCCCTGAAAGAGCAATTTCAGAAGAAGTTTTACCTACAACGGTTTCATTTTCAAACTTCACATCACCGGCGGTTGGCACATAAATCCCCGTTAAAACGTTCATCATGGTACTTTTACCAGAGCCGTTGGGGCCAATTAAGCCATGAATCGTGCCACGCTTGATGGTGATATCGACATTATTTAGGGCTTTAAGACCACCGAATTGCATCAAGATGGATTCAATCGTGAGGATCGGGGCTGCTGTATCGTTGACAGCTGCCTGATGAATCACATTGGCATAAGCTTCACCAGCGCTCGCAGAAAGATCTTGCGCCTGAATCAATTTAGTTTTAAGGGCACCTACAAAGTTGCGAAAGAAACCAACAATACCTTCTTGGAGGTAGTAGACCACCAATAAAATCATTGCACCAAAAATACTTAAACGCCAATCAGTGATATTTTCCAACCATAAAGAGAAGACAGCTAAAGCGATCGTACCAATGACAGGTGCAAGCACTTTTTTGCGTGTAGTGATACCTTTTGACAGCGCGATGGCAGAGCCAAGGGCAACCAAAATCGCAAGCGCAATCGCTACCATTCGGAACAAGTTAATATCATCCAAAAGTTTAGGTAAAAGCACAATAATGACAGCACCTAAAATAGCCCCGAGGCGTGATTTACGCCCCCCCATGATGATACCCAGCAAGAAAAGTACGGTGAGTTCATTGTTATAGGTGTTTGGTGAAATATATTTTTCGGAATATGCGTACATCGAACCTGCAAAGCCAGCAAAACCTGCACTGATTACGAACGCGTATACCTTATAACGATAAACAGACACACCCATACAGTCACAAGCAACTGGACTGTCACGTAATGCTTCAAATGCCCTACCTAATTGAGATTTTAAGATTCTGTGAACGACGACTAAAGATAGCAACATTGCACCAGCACTTAACCAGTAAAACTCTCGCTCACCCATTTCAGGGCCAAAAAATGAAGGCTTCAAGAGTTTGATGCCCATTGGACCTTCAGTTAAAAAGCTCATCTCATTAATGAGAATTTGCAAAATAGTACCAAAGGCGAGGGTCACCATTGCAAGATATGGACCAATCACTTTGAGTGCGGGTAAAGCAAGTAAGCCACCAAAAAATGCAGTTACCACAATACTAGCTGGAACTGTTGCATAGAAAGGCACATCTAAGTGAAAGAAGAGTACGCCCGTCGTGTAGGCACCAACGCCGAACAAGCCAGCATGACCTAAAGACACTTGACCGGTATAGCCAACAACAATATCAAGGCCAAACAACAAAATAATATAAATAAGAATCGTTGTACCTAAATGAATGTAGTAATCATTATTTAAGAAAATTGGAAATGCAAAAAGTGCAACGATAGCTAAAGCGATAGCAATAATTTTTGATGAATTCATATACTTAAACTTTCTTGATCGCAGTTTTACCGAATAGACCTGATGGTTTTAATGCAAGCACGAGCAGGAGGAGTAAAAGACCCGGAACGTCTTTATAGCCAGTCGAGATGTAAAAGCCAGTCGTAGTTTCTGCAATGCCTAAAATGAGACCGCCAATAATAATACCGAAGCCACTAGAAAGACCACCGATAATAGCAACAGCAAACGCTTTCAACCCTAGCGAAGCACCCATCGTTGCGCCGGTTAGTGTTAGTGGGGAGATTAATACACCAGCAAACGCTGCTGTTATAGATGAAAGAGCATAAGAAAACATAATTACCACGCCGGTGTTAATACCCATGAGGCTAGCTGCGTCACGATCGTTTGAGGTTGCAACAACAGCTTTGCCATAAATTGTTTTACGGTTGAACCATTCAACTAAAAGCATCATCAATAAAGCCCCAACAACTACGAGGACTTCCATTGGAAGGATGTTAGCGCCCAAAAACTGAAAAGGCTCTTCAGGTAGTGGGGAAGGGAAGCGTAAATCGTCACGTCCCCAGACGTTTTCTGCAACGTTTTTGAAAATAATACCCAGAGCAATGGTCGACATAATCCAACCGAATTCTGATTTAATCTTGATCGCTGGACGAACGCCAACCACTTCGACTAAGCTACCCTGTAATGCGCCAAAAATACAGACGAGTGGTATCATGAGCCAGTAATTGATCCCTAGTGTATCTACGCAAGTGAGCCCCACTAAAGCACCAAGCATCAGTGCTTCGCCTTGTCCAAAGTTTAAAGTTCCGGAAGTGGCAAAGGTGAGTTGATAGCCAAAAGCAACCACAGCATAAATCATGCCGAGCGCGATTCCGCTAAAGATTAATTGAATCAGAATTTCCATGGATTTTTCCGTGAATTTAAGATACTAGCAAAGTGACAAAATAATTAACAACGAGCAATTATAATAAAAAAATAGTAAAAAAATAGTAAAAAAAACAAAAAGCGCTACAAAAGTAGCGCTTTTTTGAAAAGTAAAAAATTACTTCTTCTTTTTCAAGCGAATATCGGCACCTTTATCGGCATCTTCTTGATAGGCGTAAACCACCTTACCATTTTTCACTTCACCCATGACCGGGATATTATCGGTAATCGCTTCGTGGTCAGTTTTGCTAAATGGTTTGTCGTAGACAGTAACGATACCGGCAACTTTTTCATTCAGGTTTTCTAAAGCTTCACGAATCCTTTCACCATCAGTTGAACCAGCTTGTCTAATTGCTGAGGCTAATAAGTAGACAGAGTCATAGCCTTGGGCAGCTGATACAGGTGAATCGATACGATTATTCTTTGGCTTGAACTCTTTGAGATAAGCCTCAATAAAAGCCTTACGTTTTTGTGTATTTGCTTCTTGAATAAAGGTTTGTGGCATACGAGCGCCTTCACCATTTTTACCTGCAGTATCAATAAAGTTAGCCATCGACAATGTCCAAGATCCAATCAATGGTTTTTTCCAACCAAGTTTAGCCATACCATTAGCGATTTGAGCAAGTTCAGGTCCGATAGCGTAGGTCAAGATGACTTCAGCACCAGCTTCTTTTGCTTTAAGAAGCTGAGAAGTCATGTCAGTATCTTTAATGTTGAATTTTTCAATCGCAACTGGTGTAACACCTTTTGCAGTCAAAGCCTTCATTAAGTCAGTTTTGCCGAGTTCACCGTAGTTAGTAGAATCATGCAAAATGGCCACTTTTTTGAAGCCACGCTTTTCAATCGCTTCTTGAACGATCATTGGTGCTTGGATTTCATCACGAGCTGCGTTACGGAAAATATAGTTGGCAGGTTCTTTGTCAAATTGACGAGTTACCACAGTTCCTGTTGCTACATTATTAAAGACTGGGATCTTTGCTTCTTGATAGATACGCTGAGCTGCTAGAGCAACACCAGTATTGATAAAGCCAACATCGGCAATAATTTTTTCTTTATTGACAAGTTCTTGAGCAATCGTAATGCCGCGGGCGTTATCTGCTTGATCATCACGTTCAATGAGTTCAATCTGACGACCTAATACGCCACCATTTAAATTGATTTCTTTGGCAGCAAGACGTACACCATCACGCATACTCACACCCATCGAGGAAGAGCCTCCTGTAAATGGTCCGGTAACACCGATTTTGATAGTTTGGGCAAAGGCAGGTGCGCTTAACAAAGAAGCAGCAATTGCGATTGCTGATAATTGGATTTTAAATTTCATAAATTCTCCACAATATTGATAAAACGTAATCGAAGTTCAAATAACAAACTTGATTACAAGATAATTACAAATTACTGAATTTACATTTTAACCACAAGAGTTTATTAAGGCACTTAGGGTTTGCCCCCTAATGTATGGTAAGATTACGCCTTCCAGTGCCCGAGTGGTGAAATCGGTAGACACAGCAGACTTAAAATCTGCCGCCCATAAAACGGGCATGCCGGTTCGATTCCGGCCTCGGGCACCAACGTTGAAAGAAACCCCCTTCATAGGGGCAATTGATTTTAAAACTCCATTGTGGGGGTTTTGGTACCCAACTGTTCAAGAAGATCCTTTTAAAGGATAGGGTGCTGACGGATATATTCTCGTAAAACACCGTCGATTTTTGATTGCCAGCCTTTCCCAGAAGCTTTAAATGTAGAAATGACATCCGCGGATAAACGAATAGATGTTTGTATTTTAGTTGGTGAAATTTGAGCACCCCGAGAAGTTCTTGATTTGAGCTTTTCTTCTATAGAGATTGGTAACTGAAATATTGATGAAGGACAATGAGATAAATAAGGTTATTCAAAAATGAGTGAAATTAATTGATACAAATTTCATTTTGAGTTGCATGGTCGTCTTGTTATGAACCAAACTTTATCAACCAAACATTTCAGTTATTTCTAATATCAAGACCAGAGTCACAAAGTTTTGAATCATTCTTTTTAAATAGCTTCATTAGTTCAAGCAATCATTCGCTTAAGCAATAAAAGAGATTTATACTGCCCTTCATCTGTTGAAATAGACATCATTTTAAAGAGGTCGCCCATGAATTTTCTGATTAAGTGCTTTTTGGTATTGATATGTATAAGCGTTCAATATGTATTTGCTGCAACTTATCCACAAAAGCCAATTACTTTAATTGTCCCTTTTGCCCCTGGTGGTGGAACCGATAGTATTGCTAGAGATCTTGCCAAAGCATTAGCGGAAAGTTTAAAACAACCAGTAGTTGTTGATAATCGAGGTGGAGGTGGCGGAGCAATTGGCGCACAAATGGTCGCCAAAGCAGATCCAGATGGTTATACCTTGTTGTTCATCACTTCCACTTTTGTTACACACTCAGCAACCGAAACAACCCCTTCTTATGATGTTGAAAAAGATTTTTCACCTATCGCCATGCTCGGTCGAGGCCCATTGATGGTGGTTGCAAATAAAGAGCTTGGATTTAAAACCATTGCAGATGCCATGGCTTATGCCAAAAAATCTCCTGATGGAATTAATTATTGTTCAGCAGGTCTCGGGAGTATTAACCATTTATCTGGCGAATTGTTTAAACAAAAAACGAATATACCGATGACGCATATTCCTTATAAAGGAAGTGGTCCAGCAACCTTAGATTTATTGGCTGGTAGAGTGCAGCTCTTTTTTGCGACCATGCCGACGATGTTGCAATATGTGGAGACCAATCGTGTCACCTTATTGGCGATGACGAGTGATAAAAGGTCACCTTTATTTCCAAATACACCAACGGTTATTGAATCAGGTATTCCTGGTTTTGAGATATCTACTTGGTGGGGTGTCGTCGCACCAGCAGGTACGCCAGCTTCGATCGTACAAACTCTTAATCAAGAAATTCAAAAAGCTGCCAGTAAAGACCCATTAAAGGGACGACTTCTCAAAGAGGGAGCGCAACTCTATCAAACGACTCCTGCACAAATGCAAAAGTTGCTCAGTAATGAATTACAGCAGTGGCGCAGTGTTGTTAAATCTACGGATATGAAACTGCAATAACACTTAAGGCGTTTCAGTCACAAATCCTAGCTTTGTCAGGCCATTACGTTTACTTGCACTGAGTACTTGTGCCACCGCATCGTACATCACACGTTTATCTGCGCGAAGATTGACTTCTGGAGCAGGTTCTTGGGTAGCAGCTTGTTTAGCTTTAATGATATATTCGTCTAGCGTTACTGGCGTTGTATTCCAAAAGATTTGCCCCTTCGCATCAATCGATACTTGAATTGTTTCAGGCTTACTGTTACTTGCCGAACTGCTAGCCTTGGGTAATTCAATTTTGACTGAGTGCTGAATCACCGGCAGAGTAACAATAAAAATAATCAATAAAACTAACATGACATCTACGAAGGGTGTCATATTGATTTCAGCCATGAGACCAGAATCGTCATCGCCCTGTGGGGAAGAAAATGCCATATTTAGGGTCTTTCGTTTTGAATTAAATACGTGTGTAAATCATCGCTAAAACGACGTAGATTAACGAGCAACTCTTTATTTGATTTGGATAAAGCGTTATATCCTAAAACAGCAGGGATGGCGACAGCAAGACCTAGGCCAGTCATGACCAAAGCTTCACCAATCGGACCAGCAACTTGATCAATCGAAGCTGACCCAGAAGAGCCTATCGTCATAAGGGCATGGTAGATTCCCCAGACTGTACCAAACAGACCGATAAAAGGTGCCGTTGCACCAGTTGAGGCTAAAAAGGCGAGGCCTGTTTGTAATGAGGCAATGATTAAGTCGAGTTCAGATTTGAGATTACTTGACAACCAATCGTCTGTTTCGATTTGATTGGCCAGTGGGACTGATTGTTGTTGATTGGCGCCTAATTGACGTTCCTGCATAATTAAGTGTGCTTTAGCTGCCAGTTGATGAAACGGATTGGTTTTTTGTTGCGTAAAGCTATTCAAGCCATCTTGCCAGGATGTTTTTTTCCAAAATAGAGCAATTTCTTGTACAAGTGGTTTGACCTGATACAAGCGGATGACTCTGGTAATGATGATGAACCATGATCCAATCGACATCAGAATTAAGATGATAGCGACGATATGCATGACCGTATCACCTTGGTACCATAGGTGTACCAAGCCGAAGTTGGTTTCATTAGTTGTTTTATCCATAGGTGTATTTTCTCAAATTATCGGTTCAGTTGGAATTTTATAGAAATACCTGCATTCACTCTGCTAGGTACGCCATTGACGAGGTAAGGTCGAAAACGAATACGTGCAGCTAATTGTGAAGCTGCATTGTCCAGTCGTGAAAAGCCACTTGACTTGACAACGCTGACAGATCTGACTTCACCATTTTCATTGATAAATAATTGCACGCCCACAATTCCTTGTTCACCAATATCTTTGGATAAACGTGGATAAAAAACTTCCGTATCAGGTCTATAGACCATGATGAGTTGATTGAGTTCGACAGCGCCAGCATCTGTCCCAATGGGGCTCGAAGATTTTGCAGAACTCGAAGGTGCAACAGGATCTGGGGTTTTTGCGCTTTCGTTTGAGGCAGTCGCTTCTGTCTTACTTGGCGTAGGAACTTCCGATTTTTCTTGAGGGCGTTCCTTCATTTGTTCTTGTGGTTTACTGCTTGCCTTTTTTTGGGTTGGTGCAACGCTCAGAAGCTTGGGTAGTGCAGCTTTAGGGGGTGGCGGCGGTACTGCCACTTTGGGCGGCGCGGGAGGTATGGGCGGACTAATTAACGCCGCTTGTAACACCTCAATTTCTTTTTTATCAGGATTGGAGGAGTGAAGTAATCCCAAAATAAAGATCAATGCATGAATACCTAGAACTGCTCCAAGAATCAGAAGATCTTTAATTGAGATAAACATTTAGATCGACACCGTATGTGCGGTAGCATTTCTTAAATAGGGGTGAGGCAGAAGTTTTTGTGCAAGCCCCAAGAGAGCATCACCATCCTGCGTAGAGTAAACATCCACATGACCATTTTGAATAGACTCAGGATCTTTGATTAAGCGGCATAGTTGACGAACAACTGCATGACTTGTATCGACAATCTGTAGTCGATCACCATACATTTTTTCAATCGCAGCTTGTAAAAAAGGATAATGCGTACACCCGAGTACCAGAGTGTCAGCACCTTGATCGAGCATTGGGCCAAGATATTGTTGCAAAAGGCTTTCAATCTCTGGTCCATTTAAAGTACCATGTTCAATCAGAGGCACTAGACCGTGACCAGCTTGTTGAATAAATTCACAGTTATCATCAAGGCTTGCAAGCAGTAATTTAAACTTATCGCTGTTTAAAGTGTTTTGCGTCGCTAGTACGCCAACAATTTTTTGCTGACTTGTTGCAGATGCAGGTTTGATTCCTGGCTCCACACCAATAATCGGAACTTGCGAAAATCGCTCCCGAATCATTGCAATCGCTTGCGCAGTAGCTGTATTACAAGCAACGACCACGGCATCACATCCTTTTTGAACTAGCCAAGAGCATAGGAGTAGGCTACGGTCGGATACCCACTGAGTTGATTTTTCACCATAGGGGGTATTCGCTGAATCAGCAATATATAAATAATGATGACCAGGTGATTGGTTGAGGGCCTCATTTAGGACGGACAGACCGCCGATACCTGAGTCAAAAACACCGATAGTTGACAATGGAAAAAATCCTCAGGTGCTAGTCGCAGATTAAGCTACTGTGACTGGAATTTTACCAATCTTCATTTGCCATTCGCGAGGACCCGTCTGATGAGCAGAAATACCATGAGAGTCAACTGCAACTGTCACGGGCATATCCTTCACTTCGAATTCATAGATCGCTTCCATCCCAAGATCTGCAAAGCCGACCACTTTGGCTTCTTTAATCGCCTTTGCAACCAGGTAAGCAGCACCACCGACTGCCATTAAATAAGCAGAGCCATGTTTTTTAATCGCTTCGATTGCTACAGGTCCTCTTTCAGCCTTTCCAATCATCGAAATCAAGCCTGTTTGACCAAGCATCATTTCTGTAAACTTATCCATTCTCGTAGAGGTTGTCGGACCAGCAGGGCCAACGACTTCACCTTCGATTGGGTCGACTGGACCGACGTAGTAAATGACTTTATTCGTAAAGTCTACAGGGAGTTTCTCGCCTTTGGCGAGCATTTCTTGGATTCGTTTATGGGCAGCATCCCGACCAGTAAACATTTTGCCATTGAGTAATAAAGTTTGACCCACTTTCCAGGATGCAACCTCAGTAGGCGTAAGAGTGTCAAGATTCACGCGCTGTGATTTTTCTGTATCAGCTTTCCAAGCAACATCAGGCCAATCGTCAAGTTGAGGAACTGGCAAGATCGCAGGACCACTACCATCAAGATGGAAATGAATATGGCGCGTTGCGGCACAATTTGGAATCATTGCCACAGGCAAAGAGGCTGCATGGGTTGGATAATCTTTAATTTTGACATCCACTACAGTGGTTAAACCGCCTAAACCTTGTGCACCGATACCCAAAGAGTTGACTTTATCAAAGAGTTCCAAGCGCATTTCTTCCAGTTTGTTTTGCGGCCCTTGTTCCATCAAATCATAAATATCTACAGGATCCATTAAAGACTCTTTTGCCATGAGCATGGCTTTTTCTGGAGTACCACCGATACCGATACCCAAAATACCTGGAGGACACCATCCAGCGCCCATGGTTGGCACCGTTTTTAAGACCCAGTCCACAATGGAGTCTGACGGATTAAGCATGACTAATTTACTCTTATTTTCAGAACCACCACCTTTAGCGGCGCAGATAATATCGACGCTGTCACCTGGCACGATTTCATAATGAATCACGGCAGGGGTATTGTCTTTCGTGTTCGTACGCTTACCACCTGGATCACGCAAAATAGATGCACGCAGTGGGTTATGGAGATTGCCATAAGCACGACGTACGCCCTCATTGATCATATCTTCAAGGCTGATTGAAGCATCCCACTGCACTTTCATGCCGACTTTTACGAAGACCACAGCAATGCCCGTATCTTGACATAAAGGGCGCTTGCCTTCTGCGCACATTCTGCTGTTGGTTAAGATTTGGGCAATGGCATCTTTCGCTGCTGGACTCTCTTCACGATCATAAGCTTTACCTAAAGCTTGAATAAAATCGATGGGGTGATAGTAGGAGATATACTGAAAAGCATCAGCTACGCTTTGGATGAGGTCCTCTTGGCGAATGGTAGTCATTGTGATCGTCTCTCGAATCGTGTGGAAACAGGTTAATTTGTATCTATTTTATAGGGTAAACCTCATAATTCACGCAAAAATTGAATAAATCTCATTTTTATATTATAAAAATGGGAATAGATAAAATATAGTGGATATAAACGGATTGATATTTTGGCAAGCTTGTAATCATCGTAAAGGAGAAAAAATGTCTGAAATTGAACAGTTACTGGTAGAAAATAGGGTTTTTCCACCATCGAAGGCGTTTGCTAAACAGGCAGCAATCAGTAGCATGGATCAATATCATGCGATGTGTAAGTCCTTTGAAAAAGATTTTGAAGGTACGTGGGCTCGTCTTGCAAAAGAAAACCTTGAATGGAAAAAGCCTTTTACCAAAGTCTTAGATGAATCCAAAGCGCCTTTTTACGAATGGTTTAATGACGGCACTACCAATGCGTCGTATAACTGTCTAGACCGCAATCTTCAAGCGGGCTTAGGTAATAAAACAGCGATTATTTTCGAATCTGACGCTGGTGAAGTTACCCATATTTCCTACTCAGAGCTGCATGCTCGCGTTTGTCAATTTGCGAATGGTTTAAAGAGTATTGGCGTTAAAAAAGGTGACCGAGTTGTTTTATATATGGCCATGTCAATTGAGGGGATTGTAGCCATGCAAGCCTGCGCCAGATTAGGCGCAACACATTCTGTCGTATTTGGAGGTTTTTCAGCAAAATCCCTTGAGGAAAGAATCGTTGACGTTGGCGCTACCGTAGTAATAACAGCTGACGAACAAATGCGCGGTGGTAAAAAGTTACCACTCAAGTCAGTAGTAGATGAAGCATTAGCCTTAGGCGCAGATGTAGTTGTTCAGCATGTCATTGTTTATAAACGTACAGGAAGTGATATATCTTTCACAACAGGGCGTGATCACTGGATGCATGATTTGGTTTCTGGACAGCCAACTAGTTGTGAGCCAGAATGGGTTGAGTCTGAGCATCCACTTTTTGTTCTCTATACCTCAGGTTCTACGGGTAAACCCAAGGGTGTTCAACATTCAACTGGGGGTTATTTATTGTGGACCCATCTGACCATGCAATGGACATTTGATATTCGTATGAAAGATATCTTTTGGTGTACGGCCGATATTGGATGGATTACAGGCCACAGTTATATTGCATATGGGCCATTGTCTGTAGGTGCGACCCAAATAGTGTTTGAAGGCGTACCAACTTTCCCGAATGCAGGGCGTTTCTGGCAGATGATTGAACGCCATAAAGTGTCTATTTTTTATACCGCTCCAACTGCGATTCGTTCACTAATTAAAGCATCAGGTAATGCTCCAGAGGCTCACCCACGAAATTTTAATTTAAAGAGTCTCCGCATTTTAGGCTCAGTCGGTGAACCAATTAATCCAGAAGCTTGGATGTGGTATCACAAAGAAATTGGCGGTGAGAACTGTCCGATTGTAGATACCTTCTGGCAAACCGAAACGGGTGGTCACATGATTACTCCGTTACCTGGAGCAACACCATTAGTGCCAGGATCATGCACATTGCCCTTACCTGGAATTATGGCGGCGATCGTCGATGAAACAGGACATGAATTGCAAAATGGGCATGGTGGAATATTAGTGGTTAAGCGCCCATGGCCATCTATGATTCGTACGATTTGGAATGACCCTGAGCGTTTTGTGAAAAGTTATTTTCCCCAAGATTTGGGTGGTAAGTTATACCTGGCTGGCGATGGAGCAATACGTGATGCAAAGACAGCTAACTTTACGATCACAGGCCGTATTGATGATGTTCTGAATGTATCAGGCCATCGTATGGGAACCATGGAGATTGAATCTTGTTTAGTAGCTCATAAAGATGTGGCTGAAGCAGCTGTTGTTGGACGCCCCGATGACATTACAGGTGAAGCGATTGTGGCTTATGTCGTGCTTAAAGGAGCACGACCAGAAGGAGCAGCTGCAGTTTCTAAAGCAAAAGAGTTGCGTGATTGGGTGAATAAAGAGATTGGACCAATTGCAAAACCAAAAGAAATACGATTTGGCGATAACTTACCTAAAACGCGTTCAGGGAAAATTATGCGTCGCCTTTTAAGAGTGCTTGCTAAGGGCGAAGATATTACCCAAGACACATCAACTTTAGAAAATCCAGCTATTTTGGATCAACTCAAAGAAGCTTTATAAGGGAGTATTATTTGCTCAAAAAGAGGCGCTGATGCGCCTCTTTTTTTGGTTTGTATGAGTAAAAATACTTATTGCACTAGGCAATCATTAGGAATAGGATATAAAAAAATTAATTAGAAAGGGGTCCTATGAAATGTCCTCGCTGCCAAAGTACAATCGTAATCGGTTTTACTGATTGTGTTGTTTGTCAGAGAAACACGATGAGTTCAGATCCCTTACCCGCCAAATATTTTGTTCTGGCTTGTGCCATAATTTTAGGAGGAATGAGTCTATTTCAACCAGCTCACAATGCACTAGATTTTTTTAAAATCATTTTGCTATCTTCCTTCGTGGGCGGCATCTGTGGCTTAGTGGTGTGGCTTTTTTACGATATTTTTCGACCTGGTCGTTCGAATTAAATTGAGCAAAGTTTAATTAATATCCATAACACCGTATAATCTATTTTTCCGTACGGAAGGGTGGATGAGCGGTTTAAGTCACACGCCTGGAAAGCGTGCGTAGGTTAATCGCCTACCGCGGGTTCGAATCCCGCCCCTTCCGCCAATGATGCTTGATTAAATCCTTTTAATTCAATCTATTGCATCAACTATAAGCCAATCATTTTCTTCTGGTACCCACTTTGGTACCCAACTCAATTTTAGGTCTTGTGGCTCTTCACCATAATCGGGGGATGAGCATTTATTAAACACGATTAATTACTCCATTCCAACCGCACAAAGCCAAGACTCTCAGTCGGTAGTTTTGGAAATTCCTAAAACCAAACGCTCTTC